>JAEEGF011676855.1_pt1 | contig 11303 bp, 7 predicted proteins | sample 9134171 | NCBI WGS metagenome assembly JAEEGF01 (sample SAMN16246542, study PRJNA631951) | gut metagenome | biome: gut microbiome; feature: rumen; material: AP-attached | host: Bos | place: Iran: Karaj | collected 2018-10
CACCATGGACTGTACGTTCACGGCTGTGCCCCGGGCGTCCGGAATGTGCTCGATCTGACGGTAGCGGATAGCACGCTTGCCGTTCCAGCTCTTGAACACGCCGCCGATGGAACCCCAGAGCTGTGCCTTTGCATCGTCCGGGAATTCTACGCCTAGGACTTCCTTGATGCGCACCTTGAAGGCCTCTGCGAGGTCTTTCAGCTGCTCTGCGGTGAGCTCTGTGTCGCTCTTGTAGCCGTTGGCCTTCTTAACTTCTTCCATCATGCGGTCCAGCTGCTGGCGGATGCCCTGGCCGTCTGCGGGCTCGATGCCTTCCGCCTTCTCCATCACAACGTCTGAGTACATCATGATGAGGCGGCGGTATGCGTCATATACGAAACGGGGATTGCCGGTTTTCTCGATGAGGCCGGGGATGGTGGCCGAGCAAAGGCCGATATTGAGGATGGTGTCCATCATGCCGGGCATGGAGCTGCGTGCACCGGAGCGGCAGGATACGAGGAGGGGATCCTTGGGGTCGCCGAATTTCTTGCCCATGATTTTCTCGGTGGCCTCGAGTGCGGCTGCAACTTCGGTCCTGAGTTCAGGGGTGTAGCCGCCGCCCAGCCTGTAGTATTCCGTGCAGCATTCGGTGGTGATGGTGAAACCGGCGGGAACCGGCATTCCAAGGAGGTTCATTTCAGCCAGGTTGGCACCCTTGCCACCCAGCAGCTCGCGCATCTTGCCATTGCCTTCGGCGTGCTTGGCGCCAAAGCGATAGACTCTTTTCTTGATTTCTGCCATAGTAAAGTATAGGTTTTAAATATTTTTTCTGTTAAAGCGGTGCAAATTTACGATTTTTTTCGCTCGATTACAATAGTTTCGCGGCTATCTCCGAAAGCTCGGAACGCTCTCCCTTAAGCAGCACCACGTGCTGGAAAAGGGGCTGCCCGGACATCTTTTCTCCCAGGTGGGCCAGGCCGTTGGACCACTGGTCCAGATAGGGCTGGTCTATCTGATAGGGATCCCCCGTAAACACCATCTTGGTGCCTTCGCCGGCGCGGGTGATGATGGTTTTCACCTCGTGCGGGGTGAGGTTCTGGGCCTCGTCCACGATGAAGTACACCTTGCCGAGTGAACGGCCGCGGATATATGCCAGGGGTGAAATCACCAGTTTCTCCTCCCTCATCATGGCCTCTATCTTCTGGGCCTGCTTGGAACCGGGTTTGAAATGGTGGCGGATAACGTCCAGATTATCCATGAGGGGCTGCACATAGGGGCCCATCTTGCTCTTCTGGTCTCCTGGCAGGAAGCCGATGTCCTGGCCGCCCAGCACCACGGTGGGGCGGGACAGGATAATCTGGTCGTAGTCTGCCGCCTGCTCCAGTGCAGCGGCGAGGGCTATGAGGGTTTTGCCCGTTCCGGCGCCGCCGGTTAGTGATACCAGGGGAATCTCCGGATTGAGGCAGGCGTCCATGGCGAAGCGCTGCTCAACGTTGCGGGGGCGGATGCCATAGGCCTCGCGGCTCTTAACCAGCACGATTTTGCCTTTGCGTGCATCGTAGCGCGCGGGAATTGAACTGTCCCCGAAGGCAAGGTTGTAGAGCTGGTTGGGAGCGGGCTCCTTCTTGCCGGCCTTCTTCCAGGGAATCGCGCACTCGGGGCCGTAGGACAGGGTTTGGAGCTCCTTGATGGGAATGCCTTCGGTTATAACCTCACGCTCAAAGGGAAGGGTTTCTTCCACGCGGTCGTGCATGTAGTCCTGGGCTATCATTCCGGCGGCCTTTGCCTTGAGCCTGAGGTTGATGTCCTTGGTTACAAGGGCCACGAAACGGTCCGGATTGTTGTCTCTCATCCAGATTGCGGTGGCGAGGATGCGGTGGTCCGGAATATCGTCACGGAACAGATCCTTCAGTTCGTCCGGGAAGGGATGGCTGGGTTCGAACTTGATGTAACCGAGCTTCTTTCCGAGGGGAACGCCGCGGGGGCCGAATTCGTTTTTCTCCGAAAGGGCGTTGATTTCCCGCATGAAGGCGCGGGCGTTGAACGACAGGGCGTCGTTGCCTTTCTTGAACTTGTCCAGTTCCTCGATCACTGCGATGGGAATCACAATGTCATTGTCCTGGAATTGCTTCACCGCCAGGTGGTCGTGAAGGATGATGTTGGTGTCTAGGACAAATATTTTACTCATAGGTCAGTCTTCTCCCTCCAGGGTATTCAGGAGGGAATTCAGTATTCCTTGTATGTCTGTTTTTGCCGATAATTTCACGCCCCTCACCGCATGGGAAGGATGCCCCAGCGGGAAGTAGGCAACGTCCTGCAGGAGGAGTTCCGCGTCTACATAGTCATAGTCTGCATCTGCCACCTGCACCACTACGCCGGGGATTTCTCCGAACAGAACGCGCACGGGGCTTTCCCCGCCATAGGCCTTGCACACCTCCTGGATGGAGATATCTGCGCCGATTCCGCCGGAGGCCATGCGGCGCACCGCGGTGAGAAGGCCTCCGCCGAACACGGTGGCCCCGGCCTTCACAACTCCGTCTTCCACAAGTTCCCGCACAACTTCGAAGCAGTCGATGAAATAATCCGCGTCTCCAAGATCCGGCGCGGCGGCAGGGCGGGCGGAAAGCGCTTCTGCGAGAGTGGAGCCGCCAAGGCGGTATTCGCAGGTGTCGAACGGGATGTACAGAAGCCAGTCGCTCTCTTCCGGCTGGATGGAACTGGGACAGCGCCTGCGGCGGGATATCCTTGGATTAGCAGTGCGATAAGGGAGTTCACGGAAGAGGCTTTCCTCCTCAGCAATAGCATCTTCTTCAGCTACTGTGGTTGCCTTGAAGGAAACGGAAGGAACGCCTTCAGACACGGTATAACGGGATATCTTGACTCCGAGGGTGTCCAAAAATTCACTTGCAGCTTCCACAGAGCCGTAGAACGCGGCAAGGTTGCCCATGGCTTTGCCGTTCCACTTCCAGTCCGCCTTCAGATTCAGGTCCCCAAGGCGGAAGTGGCCGCTCATCCAGATTGCGTCCAGAAGGGCCTCCGCAATTTTGCCCACGGTGAACTGGCCGGCATAGGGAAGCGGCAGGCTGCGGCGGATGCCGTCCACGGCATCGGCATACTTGTTAATCCTGGAATCCGAGAAAACTATGTTTCCGGGAGCCGGGTCCACCCTTTCATCGGCCACGGTGCCGGGATCCCCGTCCGGAGGAAGAGGAGGGTCGATGGTGCAGTCTGCAAGCATGCGTTCCGGGGTGAGCACCTGATGCTGTCCGTCAATTATGTAATGGCTGTACAGGAAATCTGCCATAAATCAGTCTTCGGGCTGTATAAAAGGGTCCAGGGCAATAATATCCGAGGATTTCTTCGCAAACCAGTCGTCTCCAATCCGAACAAGCGCGCTGTCGTCCTTGAAGTCCCTGGCTTCGTAAAAGAGGGGCTGGGTGAAGTACGGGCGGGTGAGGCCGATATAGCCGCAGGCCACCACCACGGGGGTTTTGGCAACCAGTTCGTCCGGATTTCCGGGGGTGCCGTACACATATTCCGTTGCCACAAGCTCATACATGGCGATGCCGTTTTCCGCGGCGTCACGCACGTGGGCGTGGAACTGGCAGTACTGGCCGCTGGGGCCATAGGATACCTTGCCGGCATTCACGGTTTCTCCCGGAGCAACCGGCATCATTTCAAAGGCGCCGTTAACCGACGCGCCAAGGAGCACGAACGGCACTCCGGCCCAACTGTGGAAGGTGTAGCGGAGGATGGGGAATACCCTGATATCGGCCCTTGCGGGGAATTTCATCGGGATGAACTCCGCCAGGGGTACATCGTCGCCCCAAACTCCCGTTTCCGCAATGACGCCGGCAACGGGATCGCACTCCATGTTGCCGGTTACGCTGAAGGTGCGTTTTTCTCCCGTTACGGAGTTGTATTCATAAAGCACCCAGAATTCCTCCACGGCATGGAGGAGGATGTATACCTTCTCTCCGCCGTCCCAGATTCTCACCTGAGGGTCGATGCTCTCGAATTCGTCCTGCAGGACGACATCGGCAAGGCTTGCGCCGCATTTGAAGCGGATATCCGCGCACTGGTCCGAGGAGCCGTCGAAGCCTTCCGGGATTTCAACGCTCGGAGGCAGATTGCTTGCCATGGTTACGTATTTCTCCTTGTACGGGAGATTCGCCTTCATCCATTTGGGAAGGATGGTGCTTGCCTCATACTCCTCCGGGCCGAGTTCGTTGAACAGCCTTTCGTCGTAGTCTGTAATGTTGTACAGGCCGTCACCCGCGATGTAGATGCAGGGAATGCCGTCTTTCACCAGAGGAATGTATCCGATATTCTCCTTGTCCGGGACATCCGCGAATGCGCAGGGATAGAGTTCCACCCCATCTTCCGTGTAGCGGCCATACATGCCGGATACGGAGGCCACATAGCCAAGATTGTCGTCCCAGAAGATACTGTTGAATGCGGGAGGAAGCACCTGGGTGCCATCCTGGGTTAAGACGCCCTTGAGCCCGCCCACGTCCACGAGCAGATTCTTGTTGGAAAGGATAGCAATGCGGTCGTACTGTACGGGGATCACTATTTTCCCGTCCTGGCCCACGAGGCCGGCTTTGTCTTCCTTCTCCACGCCGTAAAGGCCAAGTTCCCCGAACCATGACCAGGCGGAATACTCCGGGGAGAGAGCCCACTGGCCATTGGTGCCGAGAAGGCCCCACTTGCCTGCGCGGGAAGCCCACGCATAACCAAGCTCGTTAAATTCTCCCAGTTCCCCAAGGTTCACCTGAAGGATGTTCCCGGTGAGAACGGGAATCTGGAGCCTTGGGCTCATGATGGAACGTACGCCGATGAGCATTTTGGAAGGGCCGTTCTGGGCCACCACCAGGGCGTTGTTGTCGAAACGGGAGATGGTATCGAAGTCCGGCTGGATGAGATAGACGTTTTCACGGGTTATGTAGCCCCACTTCCCTCCTGCCTTGATGCGGGCAACCAGCATGGTTGTGCCGTCCGGGGATGTAACGGAGAAAAAGGACTCCGCCTTGTCGAAAACGGGCTTGATGACAATTTTGCCGCGTCCGTTCGCATAGCCCCACTTGTTTTTCTTCTGCACGGGGGCAAGGGCCTCGTCCAGATCCCTGAGCGGCTTGAGCTCGGGAACCTGTGCGGATACGGTCTGGAGGCCGGTCCACAGCGCAAGGAGCGCGATGAGTATCCGTTTCATAACTCTTGAAGTGGATTAATAGCGGTTCAGCGGGCGCCCTGCCGTCATCATGTGTACCTTCCTGCGCACTTTATCCAGGACGGCTTCGTGCTCGCGGCACTGGGCAAGCTGCTCCGGGGTGGGTTCCTTGGCCGTGAGGGCCTCGCTATGGGCGCAGGCGCTCTGCAGCACCTGGTCTATAAGTTCCACGATGCTAAGCATATCCTTCTCCTCGAAGCCCCTGGACGTGATTGCAGGGGTGCCGATGCGAAGGCCGCTGGTTGCGAAAGCGCTGCGGCTGTCGAAGGGAACCATGTTCTTGTTCACGGTTATATCCGCCCTTCCCAGCTCTTTTTCCGCCAGGCGGCCGGTGAGCTCCGGGAAGCGGGTGCGGAGGTCTATGAGCATGAGGTGATTGTCCGTGCCGCCGGAAATGATCTTGTAGCCCTTCTTCACGAAGGCTTCCGCCATGGTTGCGGCGTTGGCCAGCACCTGTTTCTGATACTGTTTGTATTCCGGCTGCATGGCCTCGTAGAAAGATACCGCCTTTGCGGCGATGATGTGCTCCAGCGGACCGCCCTGGACTCCGGGGAAGACGCTTGAATTGAGCACTGCCGACATTTTCTTGATCTCGCCCTTGGGCGTTGTGAGGCCCATGGGATTGTCGAAGTCCTTGCCCATAAGGATGATGCCTCCACGGGGACCGCGAAGGGTTTTGTGTGTTGTGGAGGTGACGATATGGGCGTATTTCACAGGGTTCTTCAGAAGGCCCGCGGCGATAAGGCCGGCGGTGTGGGCCATGTCTATCCACAGGATGGCGCCAACTTCATCGGCAATCTTACGCATGCGCTCATAGTCCCATTCGCGGGAATAGGCCGATGCGCCGCCGATGATGAGTTTGGGTTTGTGCTTGAGGGCCTTGCGCTCCATGTCGTCATAGTCCACGAGGCCGGTTTTTTCGTCCAGGCCATAGGCCACCGGCTTGTACAGGATGCCCGATGCGTTCACGGGAGAGCCGTGGGTGAGATGGCCGCCCATCGACAGGTCCAGCCCCATGAAAACATCCCCGGGACGCAGCACTGCCATGATTACGGCCATGTTTGCCTGCGCGCCCGAATGGGGCTGCACGTTCGCATATTCCGCGTCGAAAAGCTTGCAGAGGCGGTCTATCGCCAACTGCTCTATCTGGTCTACCACCTCGCAGCCGCCATAATAGCGTTTGCCGGGATACCCTTCCGCATACTTGTTCGTGCAGATTGAGCCCATGGCCTCCAGAACCTGATTGGAGACATAGTTTTCCGATGCGATGAGTTCCAGGCCGGAAGTTTGGCGGTCGTACTCTTTCTTGATAAGGTCGAAGACCTGAAGATCCTGTTTCATATCCTTGTTTTAGCGTTTATCAACTTACAAATATAAAAAATATCCGTGAATTTGCCTAACTTTGCCACCGTGAAAGACAGAAAACTTCTGAACATAGAACTCGGACGCATTTCTCCGCGCCAGTACAGGGAGGCACCACAAAGTGGTGTGGTGCTTGTGCTGGACAATATCAGAAGCGCCCACAACGTGGGTTCTGCCTTCCGCACCGCAGACGCCTTCCACGTGGACAGGATCATCCTCTGCGGCATCTGCCCCTTCCCCCCTTCCCCTGAAATCCGCAAAGTAGCCCTTGGTGCAGAGGATGCCGTGCCCTGGGAAAAGGCCGATGACACCCTGGAGGCGGTCCGAAAGTTAAAGGCCGATGGCTACACCGTCGTGGCTGTGGAGCAGACGGTGCACTCTGTGAAACTTCAGGATTTCGCCGTGGAGGACGGGCGCAGGATTGCCCTTGTATTCGGGAATGAGGTTGACGGCGTGCGCCAGGACGTGGTTAACGAGGCGGATTTCGCCCTTGAGATACCCCAGAAGGGCACAAAGCACTCCCTCAACGTTTCCGTCTCGGTGGGCGTTGTGCTGTGGGAAGTATGTAAGCCTAGATAATTTCTATCGCCTTGGTGGAAATCCAGCCCTGGCGGCCGTCGGAAAGTTCCACAAGGGTATAGCCCTGGACTGTATCCACAATCTTTACCGTTGTTCCTTCGTGCAGGACGAAGAGGCTTGTTGCGCTGTCTTCCGAGGGGGCGCTCTTCACGCTTGCAACAGGAAGCATAACCACAGCCGAATCGTGCCTGAGGGCATCCTTCTTCTGCATTGAGGCAAAGCCCAGGCAGGCCAGACTCAGCAGGAAAGCGGCGATTGCCGTGAAGAATCCCGTGCGCCTGAGCCCCGTGCGGCTTCCGAGAAGAAAGAGCAGCAGCATTGCCAGAGCAAGTGCAAACAGCACCAGCGACAGAGCGGCCCACACATTGGAGCGCAGGGCGAACGATGCCTTGCGAAGCCATGTGCGCAGGAAGAATTCCGGCACGGAATCTATCTTGTCCAGGGTTTGGGCCCTGGCGAACTCCAGATTGTGACGCACATCCCTGTCCGAGGGGTCCAGTTTCCCGGCCCTTTCCCACCAGAGGATTGCTCGGGCCAGGTTTCCGTCCTTGAAGCAGGCGTTTCCAAGATTGTAGTAAAGCTCCACCGACTCCATTCCGCTTTCCGCGATGGCATTCCAGCTGGCCGATGCAGCCTCGTAATCGCCCTGGGTGTAAGCCTCAACGCCGGCATTCCAGAGTGAATCCGCCGGCTGTGCGTTAAGATGCATGGCGGGCACCAGCAGAAGCATAATCGCAAGGGCCGATACCGCGGCCTTCGGAGCGGGCTTTTTCATGGAAGAATCTATCAGGGTAATGGTGTCCAGAGCCTCGTGGTAATGGCTATCCATGGCCTCGTGGCCCGCATTCGGGGCATAACGGGCGAATTCGCAGGCGTCCAGGAGCGCCGTGAAGCGCGAGGCCACATCGGCCTTCACTCCCCTTTCGGTGAGGGCATGCTCTATGTTTTCCTTGGTCTGGGAGGCCATGTCCATCGACAGTTTGTCGCTCACGAAGCCAAGAAGGGAGCGGTGCAGGGACTCGTAGAATGCGGTGTAGAGGTCTTTTTTCAGGAAGTCGCCGGCTTCGCGGAGGCGCCTCAGAGCCATTCCCGTCGCCTTGCGCTTGCGGGAGCCTTCCACATCGGCCCTCATGAGGGCGACTTTGCGGAAAGCGAAATACAGACACGCCGAAATTGCCAAAAGAATTGCTGCTATGGCCCAATAAGGAGCGGAGCCCATGAAGAAGGGACGGGGCTCGTCAAGCTTAGTGCGGGGGCGGATGAAGCGGATGTCTTCGCCAAGGTTTTTCACGCCCTGACGGTCCACGGTGAGGGTTCCGCCGCTACTCGCCTGGCCTCCCTGGCTCACACCCTGGGTGCGGGCAACATCGATCCGCAGCGAGTCCGTGCTCACGGTAACGTACTTTCTGGAATCCGGATCGAAATAGCTGTACTGGACGGGCGGAAGCACGAAATGTCCGCTGCTTCGCGGGATGAACGGGTATTCGAAGGTGCGGGAGCCGGAGGTGCCGCTTCGGTCCGTGTCCGAGGAGCTCTTTACGTCATAGGCCTCGAAATCCGGCGGAAGCGTGAGGGCGGGGGCCTCCAGAAGCGAGACATTGCCCTTTCCGCTCACCGTAACCATTATCGACGCGGCATCGTGAGTGCGAAGGGAATCCTTTGATACGGAAGCCCTTATCGAGAACTTACCCACACCACCGCTGAACGAGGCGGGTGCTCCGGAAGGAAGAGCTGAAACATGTATTGTCTGGGCCGATGTGGACAGCCTCTTACGCACCGTAACGTACTGCGTGTCGTTGAACTGGTCGAAGATGGTGCCCGTGGGGGCTCGACGGGTGACCTGGCTCACCAGGCAGACCAGTTCCGCGGGATCGATGGCAAGGTCGCCTGATTTCTGCGGAATGAGCACCCACTGGCGCAGGAGGGCCGCATCATAGACATGCCCGCTCACCTGCTCCTGGTGGAAGTCGATATTGGTGGGAGCCACCACTTCCTGGCTCCAGAAGCCGTTGAAAGTGGGGAACGATACGTCTTCGAAACCGGCGATGTCCACCGTCCGGTACAGTTTCAGGGTTGCTGTTACCGGCTCTCCTACCACCACGCTTTTCTTGCTGAGGCTCAGCGTAATGAACACTTCCTTAGCCGGACTGCTCTGGGCCGACGACCCTCCTCCGCCCTGCTGGGAATGGCCGCCGGAGGAGGATGTGGACGCGCCGGACGCCACAACCTCTATCATGAAGTTCTTGGAACTGATGGTATTGCCGCTCACCTTTGCCGTGGCCTTCCCCATCTGGAAAGTGCCGGTGCGGCTTGCCACAAGCACATAGGTCATGGTGGTCTTGGAGGACTTGCTGGTGTGGCCGTTCACGATGGAAACGCTGGTGGAAGTGCCTTTCTGCGGGCCCCACTGGACATCGATGCCCTCCGGGGCGCTCCAGCGGAAATCCGACGGGGAATGCTCCCCTTCCACCACGAACACCACGTTGAACGCCTTGCCCTCCTCCACCATGTTGGGAGCCTGCACATCGATACGTGTTTGCGCCAGGGCCGATATGGCCGCCGCCGCGGCAAGAAGTGCCGATATGATTGTCCTCTTCATTGGTCTACCAGTTCATGTCTCGTTGGCGTGAACCCATGGCTGCAGCCTTCTCTCGGTTCACTTTGTCCTGGGTTTGCTGCTCCTTGGCCTGAATGGCCTTGAGCATCTGCTGCATTTGCTGCGGGGTCATCCCGCTTTCACGCGGCTGGGGCTGGTTCTGCCCGTCGCCGTCGTCATTCTGCTGATCCTGATTCTGGTCCTGCTGGTCCTGATCCTGGTTCTGATCCTGATTTTGGTCTTGATTCTGATCCTGCTGGTCCTGGTTCTGGTCCTGATTCTGCTGCTGGTTCTGCAGCATCATGCGGGCGTAGACATAGTTCTCCTTCGCCTCCATATTGTCCGGCTCCAGGATCAGAGCCTCGCGGAAGGCCTCAACCGCCCTGGCATAGTCCTTTGAGGCAAGGGCCACATCTCCGGTATTGAACCAGTAGCGGGCGGCGTAGCGGCTGCCCGACACTGCGGGGCGGAGAGTCTCCAGCTGCCGGCCGGCCTCTTCCATGTTGTTCTGGCGGTACAGGGCGCCGGCCAGATTGTAGCGGGCAGCGAAGGATGTGCTGTCGGCAAGGAGGGCGCGGCGGTAGAGGATATCGGCCCTGGAATAGTTTCCACGGCGGAATTCCCGGTTTCCGCGGCGTACATCGGCCTTGTCCGGCTGGGCAAGGGAGGCCATGCACACCAAAAGGCCAAGGAGTATGAGCGTCAATTTCTTCATTTCTCGTCAAAAAGGCGGCGTTTTCCCTTGCGCTCGCCGATGAGCATTTCCACCACGAGCAGCACCAGGGCGGCCCAGAAGAAATACATATACTGTTCGTTGTACTGCTCGAACACCACGCTTCCGAACTCTTCGTCCTCCATGCGGCGGATATCGGCAATGATGGGATTCAGGCCGAATTCGTCGTTTCCGGCGTGCACATAGGCTCCGTTTCCTTCACGGGCAACTTTACGGAGCGTTTCCTCGTCAAGGCGCGTTACAACGATGTTGCCGTCCTTGTCTTTGAGCAGTTCCCCGCCGATGGGGATGGGCTGGCCTTCAGGGGAACCGACACCTATCGTGTACACCTTTGCACCAACCTCGGTGGCAGTTTTTGCAGCCTGGACCGGATCGTCTTCGTGGTTTTCACCGTCGGAAATCACTATTATCACGCGGCTCTTCTCGCTTTGCTCGCTGAAGCATTTTGCAGCGGTGAGTATGGCATCTCCCATGGCAGTTCCCTGCACCGGTACCGACTCCGTGGTTATTCCCGGCAGGAACATCTTTGCCGATGTGTAATCGCTGGTAACGGGCAGCTGCACGAAGGACGTTCCGGCAAAGAGCACAAGGCCGATGCGGTCGTCCCGGAGCTTGTCCGTGAGGCGGGAAATGGACAGTTTCGCCCTTTCCAGACGGTTCGGGCTGTAATCCTCCGCCAGCATGGAGTTGGAAACGTCCAGAACTATCATTATCTCCGCGCCGTGTTTCTTCTTTTCAGCCAGACGGGCTCCGATCTGAGGCCTTGCGAGGCCGATGACGAAGAACATAAAGGCAAGCGCGAACAGAACGCACCTCACCCAGCC
>JAEEGF011603798.1_pt1 | contig 11302 bp, 10 predicted proteins | sample 9134171 | NCBI WGS metagenome assembly JAEEGF01 (sample SAMN16246542, study PRJNA631951) | gut metagenome | biome: gut microbiome; feature: rumen; material: AP-attached | host: Bos | place: Iran: Karaj | collected 2018-10
CAACTTCCGCGAGTTCCACATCTACGACAACAACCGCCCCAACAGCGACCCGGAGATCGTGCTCCTGAAGGATTTGGAGCAGGAGTACCCCCGGCTGGCCTTTTTGGTGGACACCGGCGACGAGAACATCAAGAAGGAGATGCAGCTCTCCATCCAGGCCGGCGAGCTGGTGGGCCGCCTGTACGACGCCTTTTTGAAGCGGTATAAGGACCCCGCCAACCCCCATTCTCTCAAGAGCCTCAACGCCCTTTGCGTCCGGCTGGTGTTCTGCCTCTACGCCGAGGACGCGGGCATCTTCGGAAAAAAGAGCCTGTTCCACGACTATCTTCAATCCCGGGGCGTGAGCCATGCCCGCAAGGCGTTGATCGAGCTTTTCCGGGTCCTGGACCAGCCAGAGGACCAGCGGGACCCCTATCTCTCGGACGACGATCCGCTTCTCGCCTCCTTCCCCTATGTGAACGGCGGCCTTTTCTCTGACGAGAACATCGAGATACCCGCCTTCGACCAGGAGATCTACGACCTGCTCCTCTCGAAGGCCTCCGAGGATTTCAACTGGTCCGACATCAGCCCCACCATCTTCGGCGCCGTCTTCGAGAGCACCTTGAACCCGGAGACCCGGCGCTCCGGCGGCATGCACTACACCTCCATCGAGAACATTCACAAGGTCATCGACCCTCTGTTTTTGGACGATCTCAAAGAGGAGCTGGCCGCCATCCTGGACAACCCCGTCATTAAGACCCGCAGCAAGCTCCTGGACGCCTATCAAAAGAAGCTGGCCTCCATGAAGTTTCTGGACCCGGCGGCGGGCAGCGGCAACTTCCTCACGGAGACCTATCTCTCGTTGCGCAAGCTGGAAAACGAGGTGTTGAAAGCCCGGCTGTCCGGCAGCATGATCGGCCTCGGGGTGGACGAATCCTCGCTCATTCAAGTGTCCATCCATCAGTTCTACGGCATCGAGATCAACGACTTCGCCGTGACGGTGGCCAAAACCGCCCTGTGGATCGCCGAAAGCCAGATGCTCAAAAAGACCGAGGAGATTTTGAGCCTGGATCTGGACTTTCTGCCCCTCAAGTCCTACGCCAACATCGTGGAGGGCAACGCCCTGCGGCTGGATTGGGAGACCGTGGTGCCCAAGGCGGAATTGAATTACATCATGGGCAATCCGCCGTTTGTGGCTAAAGCAGGAAGAACTTCGGCGGCTGAGCATCATTCATCTGCAATTATGACACTGGATCAAAAAACTGACAAAGAGCTCTTTTTTGGGAAGAATGCTGGCCTTTTGGATTATGGGGCGTGTTGGTTTAAGAAAGCATCTGAATACATTAAGGGAACTAACATCGTCAGTTGCTTTGTTGCTACATCTTCAATTTGCCAAGGACAACAAGTTGAACCACTTTGGTCATCTTTAGTTGAAGACGGCATAAGAATTCATTACGCTTACACGAATTTTAAGTGGGTAACAGAAGCTGCTAAAGGAGCATATGTTTTCGTAGTGATAGTCGGCTTTTCCTATGCGAATCGTGATAATAAAATCCTCTATGCCGGCAATCAAAAGACGGTAGTAAAGCAGATTAGTCCTTACTTAATTGAAGGGGAGCCTGTCCTTATTTCTTCACGAAACAAACCAATTTGCAGCGTACCTGAAATCGGAATAGGAAACAAACCTATCGATGGAGGGAACTATTTATTCAAAAAGGACGAAATGCTTGATTTTATTAAAAATGAGCCTGCATCGCAGAAATATTTTCATCTCTGGTATGGTGCTGACGAATTTATCAATAGTCGTCCTCGTTATTGTCTATGGTTGGGTGATTGTTCGCCATCTGAAATAAAAAACATGCCAAATTGTCTTAAGCGAGTGCGTGCAGTTCGTGAATATCGCCTTGCAAGCCCGAGTCCAGGAACTGTACGAATTGCAGATAAGCCGACGAGATTCCATGTTGAGAACATGCCAAAAGGACACTATATTGTAATTCCGGAAGTTTCATCAGGTTCAAGGCGTTATATTCCGATGGGGTATATGGACGATACTGTCTTATGTGGGAATACTGTTCGCTTGATTCCGAATGCCACACTATACCATTTGGGCATATTAACTTCTAATGTTCATATGGCATGGATGCGTACAGTAGGTGGCTATTTTGGACCGAGCTACCGCTACTCAGTAAATGTTGTCTACAACAACTTCCCCTGGCCCGATCCCACGGAGGCCCAGCGGGCCAAGATCGAGCAGACCGCCCAGGGCATTCTGGACGCCCGGGCCCTGTACCCGGACTGCTCCCTGGCGGACCTCTACGACGAGGCCACCATGCCCCCGGAGCTCAGGACCGCCCATCAGAAGAACGATAGGGCCGTCATGGAGGCCTACGGCTTCTGGGGCAAGCTCAATTCCGAATCTGCCTGCGTGGCCGAGCTCATGAAGCTCTACCAGCAGCTCACGGAGAAGTGAGGAAGGCCATGCGCTATGTGGCCTTCGACGTGGAGACGCCGAACCGGTACAACAACCGAATGAGCGCCATCGGCATCGCCGTGGTGGAGGACGGGCGGATCGCGGACACCTTCTATTCCCTGGTGGACCCGGAGCAGCCCTTCGACTGGTTCAACACCCAGTTGACCGGCATCGACAGCGAGGCGGTCCTGGGGGCGCCCACCTTCTGGGAGCTGTGGCCCCGGATCGAGCCCATCCTAAGCTCCGGCGTCCTGGTGGCCCACAACGCCCCCTTCGACCTGGGGGTGCTGAAAAAGTGCCTCCAAAGCTACGGGATATGCTGGCGGCCCCAGGTGCCGGGGCTTTGCACGGTGCGCATGGGGCGGCGGCTCCTGCCGGGGATCAGCCACCGGCTGGGCGACATGTGCGCCTATTACGGCATCGACCTCGACCACCACCGGGCCGACAGCGACAGCCTGGCCTGCGCCCGGATCCTGATCCGCTACATGGAGAGCGGCGCGCTGCCGGAACAATTCATACGGTATTATGGGATGGAATAGGAGGCGGAGCTTTTTCCAGGGGGTGTCAGAAGGCTTTTTCAAAGCACCGTCGGCATATTGCCTGCTGTGGGTATTCGTTGCTTTCCCATGGGACCCATGATACGATTGATCCGAGAAACCGACTTTTATGGAGAAAAACGGCATGCTTGAAAAAATGGGAGCTTTTTTTGAATCCAGATTGAACGGGTATGAGGAACATCAGCTGACGTCCATTGATGCCGCGCAGGTGTTTTATCCTTTTACGGCAAGCTGTCTTCCGCAGTCTGCCCATTCCTCCATTCTGGATCTGGGATGCGGAACGGGATTGGAACTGGGATACTATTTTGAAACGGTCCCCACCGCCCAGATCACCGGCATCGATCTTGCGCCGGGGATGCTTGATGCGCTTCGCAAGAAGTTTCCTGATAAGTCGCTGACGTTGATCGCAGGTTCCTATTTTGACGTGCCGCTTGAAGAATGCGCGTTTGATGCTGCAGTGTCTGTCGAATCGCTTCATCACTTTACCAAGGAAGAGAAGATTCCCTTGTATCGGAAAGTGTGGAAAGCATTAAAACCGGGTGGCTTTCTGATCCTGACGGATTACTTTGCTGCTTCAGATGAAGACGAGGGATCCCGTCGAGCGGCGTTTCTTCGGCTAAAAGAGGAGCAGGGCATACAAGACGATGAGTTTTATCACTACGACACTCCGTTGACCGTCGAACATGAAACGGAAGCTTTACGGGCTGCCGGTTTTTCTTCCGTTACGATATTGAGAAACTGGGGTATGACCTATACCTTGAAAGGAAACAAATAGAGTTCGGGTTATGGACGCACTACCCTTTCAGCGGTGTGTGGGCGCACCATGAATGAAAAACAGCCGCCAGCTATACCGGAGGCTGTTTTTGTTCGATTCTTTGGCGCAGACAGACGATCACGTCGGGGGATTGTTCAGAAATGGATAAAGGTTCTGGGCATGGTTGCCGATCTCGTGGCCGTCCGCCAGCATCTTTTCGATCCATGGGCTCCAACCGCACCTCAACCGCCGTCCCTTTGGGCAGGGATTGATTCTGCACGGCCACCTTCGCTGGTTTTCCTGGCGTCAGATATTGGAATCCGTCGGCAAAAGCCGCCTGAGGTACAGGCGTGGCCGTGGGCATGGGCGCAGGCGTGGGCTCTGGGGTGCTCGTGGGTTCCGGGGTGTCCGTGGGAACAGGGGAAGGCACGGGCGTAGGTTTCGTTGTCGGCTCCGCCGTGGGCGGCAGGGTCAACGACAAAACCTGAGCCGTCTGTACCGGCGCGGCAGTAGTCGCGATAGCTGTCTGCGGGGGCTGCTCCACCACTTGCGCGTGCTCAGCCTGCCGGCCGCAGCCGAGACACAAGGGAAGGGACAGCAGCAGGACCAAGGCGGCGAATCGCCGAAGACATTTCATGATCTCATCCTTTCATCACTCACTGTGCTTTGGCCCACTGGTCCAGCCGATCCGCCAGAAGGTTGAAATGAGAGGGGCCATAATTCAGATATTGTGCATAGAAGGCCTTCTCATCGAACTTGTCCCCCAAGGTGTTGCGGGTCCGTTCCATGAGATCCAGGAGCCGGGCATAGCCGTAGGCATAGGGCATGTAGTAGAAGGGGCTGCCAATGATGTAAGGATCGTAGATCTCCTTGCGGAACTCCTCCTTCTCATAGCCCGTCAGCCGTCCCAGCTGGGCGTATACCTTGTCAAAACCATCCCCGAAATAATTCACGCGAATGGACCAATAGCCCACCAGCTCCACGATGCACTGAGAACCGTAATGGAAGGCACGCATGTCGTCCACGGTATATTTTTTATCGATGTGATCGGCCAGCAGGTGCTCGGAGAACTGGCTCCAGGCTTCCGCATAGGCGGTGGATTCCAAAAGCTGCTGCGTCAGGCTGAGCCCCGGCATGGACCGATGATATACGTGCTGATACAAGTGTCCGTCAAAGCCCTCATGAGCCAGGGTGGACAGCAGGTTTTTGGCCTTTTGGGGCTCGTTGAGGCCGATCATGTTGTTCTGCCAGTCATCGAAAGCAGGGATCAGGTAAAAGGCAGGGGAAGCCACATCCCGGAGCTCTTCCGCCACTTCCTCATACCGCACGTCCACGTCCGGCAGAGGGGGCAGCAGGGGATCCAAAATGCTCCTCAGATAGGCCACATTCTCCTCCACGGTGCCGAGGCTGACATGATCGCTGTCGCTGGCCGTCTGATAGGCGTTTAGGGCCTTGCTTAAAAAGTCACGGCCGTAACTCAGCAGCAGAGTCGCCAGGAAATCCGGGTCGGCTTCTTCGTCACAGCTGTCTTTGAGCTTGTATTCATACCACTTGAGATAGGCTTCGTTCCCGCTGGCCTTGATGCCCTGGGCTTCCCGACAGTAGGGTCGTAGGGCTTCCAAACCCGCTTTCAGGTCCACGAACGCCTGGTGGAACTCGTTCGTGAGCAGGGACACGTTCCTGTCCTGATAGGCCTGGATCTCCTCCTCGCTGAGGCCCTCCACCTTCGCCAGGTTTTCCATGAACAGGGGGATGAGGAAGATGGTATCCTTGGCGCCGATGATCTTGTCCAAATCCTCCATCACCGCGTTCAGGTTCGCTTCGATCATGAAGATATTCAGCTTTTCGGCCCGATACTGCTCATACTCCAGCAACTCGGAGAAGAAGCGGGGCACATCGGCCAGCAAGGTGAGATAATCCTCCACGTCCTGCTTGGTATTGAGCTCGTAGAACCAGAAGACAAGGGGCAGGTCCGCCTGGATGCCGGTGTAGGGGGTCAGGGGCTCGTAGTAGCCATAGAACGCCTCGCCCTCCAGATCCCATTCGATATATTGGCGCAGAGTGTCGTAGGCCAGCTTGTCCTGCTCGGAAAGGGCGTTCACATCCACGCAGTCCATACGCTTCAGTATCCCTTCCTCGAAGGCGTACCATTCCCGGTCCGAATCCTGCTTGTAGGTGCCCAGGCTCCGTTCCACGCTGTCGTAGTCGATGCCGTATTTCGCCGGATCCTTCACCAGCTGGTGGAGGCTCGTCAGGTCGCTGGACAGATACTCCTTGAAGAAATCCCGGTCGATGTCCGCCCAGTTCTCCTTAGGCGCGGGGGTAGCCGTGGGCTCGGGTTCTGGCTCCTCCTTTTGGACGGAGACTTTGGCGCAAGCCGTCAGGCTCAGCACCAAGACCAGGACCAGCAGAAGCGAAACGATCTTTTTCATATTTCTATCTCCTTCATTTATGATAGGTCTCGTGATTTAATATCTTAAAGCTCCGATAGAGCTGTTCCAAGAGTACCAATCGGGCCAGACGATGGGGCAGCGTCAGCTTTGAAAGGCTCAGCTCCTCTTCCGCCTGGCTCACGACTTCCCGGGAAAGGCCCAGGGAGCCTCCGATCAGAAAGCTCACGTTCCGGCCCTGATCCCGCAGGGCGCCGATCCGCGCCGCCAGAGCTTCGGACGTGTAGGCCTTGCCCGTGACCGTCAGGGCGATCACGTGATCTTTGGGATCAAGAAGCGACAGCAGCCGCTTTCCTTCCCGCTCCTTCACCTGTTCCTCCTGGGCGGGGGACAGGGCGTCGGGGGCCTTCTCATCCGGGACCTCCCGGACGGTCAACGCGCAGTAGCGCCCCAGGCGCTTCATGTACTCCGCGCAGCCCTCCTCAAAGAACCGGTCCTTCAGTTTGCCCACAGCCAAAACGGTGATGTTCATGCGACCTCGAAGATGCCCGTGGGCTCGCTGCGCTGGGCCAGGGCGATGCACATCCCCTCATCCGGGATGCCATTGTCCCTGAGGACCCCTCGCACCGTGGCGACGGCCAGGGGGGGATAATTGTTCTCCGCCGACAGATGCCCCAAAATAAGGTGTTTCACGCCCCTTTCATAGAGGGCCGCCGCGGCTTTGCCGCAGTCCTCGTTGCACAGGTGTCCCTTTCCGGACAGGATGCGCTGCTTCAAGGCGTAGGGGTAGGGACCGGCCATGAGCATATCCACATCGTGATTGGCCTCCAGGAGCAACACCGAGCAGCCGGACAGGACTTGGATGATCCGCTTGTCCACATGCCCAAGGTCCGTGCATATGCCGCACTTGTTCTCTCCGTCGAAGATGGTGAAACCAACGGAGTGGGCCGCATCGTGGGGGGTGGTGAAGGGGAAGATGCGCAGTCGGCCCAGATACATATCCCGGTCGCTCTCGAACACACACCGCTCGGAGGGGTACACGCCCGCAAGGGCCGTCTCCATGGCGCTCCAGGTGTCCGCGTTGGCGTACACGGGGATATGGTACTTGCGGGAGAGGACGCTGATGCCCCGGATGTGATCGATGTGCTCATGGGTCACCAATATGGCGTCCAGGGCCCGGGGGTCCGCTCCCACCTGGGCCATCAACTCCGTGATCCGGCGGCAGGACAGGCCCGCGTCCACGAGCAGCCGGGCGTTGCCGGCTTCGATATAGGTAGCGTTCCCCGAGGAACCGCTGCACAGGGGCACAAAGCGCATACACACCTCCAATTTAATTAGTTAGTATACCATAACTTTTCCCCGGATGCTACCCCAAACGCAAAACTTGTGCTATACTCTTTTCCATGGAACGTGTGGAAGAAAAAGCATACGCCAAACTGAACCTGACGTTGGGCGTCCTCTACAAGCGGATGGACGGGTATCACGCCCTGGATACCCTCATGCAGACCGTGAGCCTCTTCGACAGGATCACGGTGGCCCCTTCAAAGGCCGTGGAGGTCCATGTGACCGGCGCTGAGCTTCCCTTCGAGAACACCATGTATCGGGCGGCCATGGCCTATAAGCAGCTTTCCGGCAAGGGAGCTATGATCACCTGCGAGAAGCGGCTGCCCTCGGAGGCGGGCATGGGCGGCGGTTCCGCGGACGCGGCGGCGGTGCTGCGGGGTCTGCAGCGGCTCCATCGGATGCTGACCGACCAGGAGATACGCCGGATCGCCCTGTCCGTAGGGGCCGACGTGCCCTTTTGCCTCCAGGGGGGCCTGTGCCGGTGCGAGGGCGTGGGCGAGATCCTGACACCGGTGGTGGGGCCCAAGCTCCATTTCGCCCTGGTGAAGCCCCCCCGGGGCGTTTCCACCAAGGCCCTGTTCCAGAGCCTGAGCTTGCCCCGCAAGCGGGTGGAGACCCTTCGGTGCCTGGCAAAGCTGGGACAAAACGATCTCCCCGGCGCGGCGGCCTATATGGAGAATGCCCTGGAGGGACCGGCCATAGAGCTGGTGCCCGAGATCGGCGAGATCAAGGCGTCCCTGTTGGAGAAGGGCGCCCTGGCCGCCTGTATGACCGGCAGCGGCTCCGCGGTGTTCGGACTGTTTGAAAGCGCGGCGCAGGCACAGGCCGCTGTCGCCGGATTCCCGGAAACGTATTACACCGCTGTATGTCGCAGCGTGTGAAGGTGAAAGGTATGGAACGCAATCTCGATCAAAAAACCAAACGCCTGGCCCTGGCCGGCCAGCTCTGCGGAACGACGCTGCTGTTGACATTGATATCCATCCCCCTGCCCAGCGGATACGGGTACGTGAACCTGGGGGACGCAGGGGTATTCCTCTGCGCCTGCCTGCTCCCTGGGGGGCTTGGAGCCCTCGCCGCAGGCATAGGCGCGGCATTGGCGGACCTGATTTTGGGCTGGGCCATATACGCGCCGGTGACGCTGTTGGTGAAGGGGACGACGGCCCTTTTGGCGGGCTTGGCTTTACGCCGCGCCAAAAAGATTGCCATCCCCCTGGCGCTGCTGTGCTGCCTCATCATTCCCCTGGGGTACTTCCTCTACGAAACCATCCTGCTCACCGCCCCCGTGGCGGCGGCGAACGCTCTCCCCAACGCCCTGCAGGGAGCCATCGGCGCCACCCTCGGCACTTTGGTGGGTCGGCACTTGAGAAATATTCTGACAAAATAAAAAAAGGTATTGACCTTGCACCGCGCTATAATGGTTTACTGTCCTCAGAAAGGAGGCAAGCGATATGACCATACAGGCTTTTGCCAGACTGTGCGGCTGCAACCCGCAAACGCTGCGGTACTATGACCGGGTGGACCTACTCAAGCCCAGCCGGGTGGATAAGTTCTCGGGCTACCGGCATTACGACGAGGCGCAGGCTCTGACCTTTGTGAAGATCAAAAACCTGCAGCTGGGCGGATTCGCCATCGAAGAGATCCGTCCCCTGCTGGACGCCGACGACGAAACCGTTTGCCGGGCCTTCGATCGAAAGATCCGCGAACAGCAGGCAAGGCTCGAAACCATGAAAGAGATACAGCGGTCCTATCGCAGCGAAATGACCACCATGAGAGAAACCGTCGAGAGGATCCGCCGGGATCTGGCCGCCTTCGACCCCGCAGAGGAATTCGGTATCGACCGCGCCCGCTACGACGCCATCTGCGCCCGGGTGGATGAGGCGCTGAACACCGCCATGGATTCGGGCTGCTTCCGGGATTTCTCCTTCGACGAAGAGAAGCACGCCCGAGAGCCCCTGCCCCCGGTGCTGAAGGACCCCGCCTACCGGACCGTCTACGAGAAGCACGGCTGGGCCCACGTGAAGGACTTCTTCTCCGAGTTCTCCGCCCTGGCGGACGGCGGCGAGTACCACCTGGTCTTCGCCCTCACCCCGGACAAAGCCAACCAGACCGCCTTCGCCACCACGGTCCTGAACCTTCTGTTGGACGCTAACGGCGGCAAAAAGCGCAGCCTGGGCTGCGACACCACCGCTACCCCGGACGGACAGAACCACTTCTGGCTTCTGAAAAAGCGGTTTTGAACCGAAATAAAAAAGGAGATCGTCGCTGGACGATCTCTTTTTTCAAAGGGATCACTCCCCTTTAAACCTTTTGTCCACCGCCTCGGCAATGAGGCTCAGGGCTTTGGTGGGGGCCAGGGTGCCGTCCTTGACCTGGGCTTCCACGGACTCCCGGGCCGCGGAGACGGCAGGGTCATGGAGGAACAGATTCATGAGGTAGTCCTGGGTCATCTCCTGGAGCCAGGTCAGGTTTTGGGCCGCCCGGCGCTTATCCAGCTGCCCCGTCTTCTTCATCTGGTCGATGTATTGAAGGACCACGTCCCAGATCTCCTGGATGCCCTCGCCGGTGTAGGCAGAGCAGGTGTAGGCCTTGGTGGTCCAACCCTCGGTGGCGGGCATCAGATAGTGCAATATCTGCTCGTAGTCCGCCCGGGTGAGGAGGGCCTTCTGCAGATTGTCACCGTCGGCCTTGTTCACCAATATGGCGTCGGCAAGCTCGATGACGCCCTTCTTCACGCCCTGCAGATCGTCGCCGGCGCCGGTGAGGACCACCACCAAGAAGAAGTCCACCATGGACCGGACGGTGGTCTCGCTCTGGCCCACGCCCACGGTCTCCACCAGGATGATATCGTACCCCGCGGCTTCGGCCAGGAGCATGGTCTCCCGGCTCTTTCTCGTAACGCCGCCCAAGGTGCCGCCGGCGGGAGAGGGGCGGATGAAGGCGTTGGGTTCCTTCGCCAGCTGCTCCATCCTCGTCTTGTCGCCCAAGATGGCGCCGCCTGTGACGGAGGAGCTGGGGTCCACGGCCAGGACCGCCACCTTGTGACCCTGCTGACAGAGGCGGGTGCCCAAAGCTTCGATGATGGTGGACTTGCCCGCGCCGGGGACGCCGGTGATGCCCACCCGGATGGCCTTGCCCGTGTAGGGCAGGAGCCGCTGGACGATGTCCTGGGCCATGGTATAGTGCTTGGGCGCGTTGCTCTCCACCATGGTGATGGCCCGGGAGAGCTTCATGCGGTCCCCGGCCAGCACGCCCTCCACATAGTCGTCGATGGTCATCTTGGGCGGGCGGGCGGAGCGGGTGGCGTCGGTGGCACGGCGGAGCTCCTCGTTGCTCTTGGTGATGCCGGTCATGACGAAGCTGGCAAACTTGGCGTCCTGCTGCTTCTCCTTGTCGATCCACTCGGGTTTGTAGGTGGTGTATTCCTCGGGCACGGACTTGTCTCCTTTTTAAAGGAAATAATTAAAGCACGCACCTTTCTTGAAAGAAAGGTGCAACCAAAGAACTTTCATTCGGGATATATAGCTTACGTCCCGGTCTATCTTATCCCAATTCGCTTCTTTTTTACGCCGCTTTTTCTCTTCTTGCGAAGAGAAAAAGCGGCAAAAGATAAGCTGATTTATATTACTCCTCTTCTTCGTCCAGGCGCTTGTTCAGGATCTCCAACATGTCCTTGGCAGCGAAGGGGATGGGCGTGCCGGGGCCGTAGATGGCCGCGGCGCCGTGGTCCTTCAGGAACTGGTAGTCCTGGGCCGGGATTACACCGCCCGCGATGACCATGATGTCCCCGCGGCCCCGCTTCTGCAGCTCT
>JAEEGF012422425.1_pt1 | contig 11300 bp, 9 predicted proteins | sample 9134171 | NCBI WGS metagenome assembly JAEEGF01 (sample SAMN16246542, study PRJNA631951) | gut metagenome | biome: gut microbiome; feature: rumen; material: AP-attached | host: Bos | place: Iran: Karaj | collected 2018-10
ACACTAATGTGTAGCGAGCTTCCAATTATTTCTTAGGAACCAGCTTTTCCTGTCCGCCCATATACGGACGAAGAGCTGCAGGTATGTTCACGCTGCCGTCTTCCTGGAGGTTGTTCTCAAGGAACGCGATGAGCATTCTCGGAGGGGCTACGCAGGTATTGTTGAGAGTGTGGGGGAAGTAATTTCCTTTCTCCTTATCCCTTACCCTTATGGAAAGACGTCTCGCCTGTGCGTCGCCTAAGTTGGAGCAGGAACCTACTTCGAAGTATTTCTGCTGTCTCGGGCTCCAGGCTTCCACGTCAAGAGACTTTACCTTGAGGTCTGCCAGGTCTCCGGAGCAGCACTCGAGAGTCCTTACCGGAATATCGAGGGTCCTGAAGAATTCTACGGTGTTCTGCCAGAGTCTGTCGAACCACATAGGGGAATCCTCCGGTTCGCAGATGACTACCATCTCCTGTTTTTCGAACTGATGGATGCGATATACGCCCCTTTCTTCGATACCGTGGGCTCCCACTTCTTTTCTGAAGCAGGGGCTGTAAGAAGTTAAGGTCTGAGGAAGCTCTTCCTTATCGAGGAGCTGTCCTATATATCTGCCTACCATGGAATGCTCGGAAGTGCCGATGAGGTAGAGGTCTTCTCCCTCGATCTTGTACATCATATTCTCCATCTCGGTAAAGCTCATAACGCCTTTTACTACGTCGCCGTGGATCATGAAGGGCGGGATGAAATAGGTGAAGCCCTTGTTTATCATGAAATCTCTCGCATAGGAAAGTATGGAGCTGTGGAGTCTTGCGATATCTCCCTTAAGATAATAGAAACCGTTTCCGGAGGTCCTTCTTGCAGAGTCGATATCTATGCCTGCGAGGCTCTCCATGATGTCGGTGTGATATGGGACCTCGAAGGGCGGCACAACGGGTTCACCGAACTTTTCGATCTCTACGTTATGGCTGTCGTCGGGTCCGATGGGAACGGAAGGATCTATGATGTTCGGTATGACCATCATTCTCTTGAGAAGTTCTGCCTGGCATTCTTCTTCCTGCTTTTCAAGAGCCTCGAGCTCGTCCGCTATCTCTGCGACTTTCTTCTTTGCTTCTTCGGCTTTTTCCTTTTCGCCGGCCTTCATGAAGGCTCCGATCTCTCTTGAAACGTCGTTTCTGATCTTCCTCAGTTCGTCGCCCCTGTTCTTGGCGGTTCTGACCTTTTCGTCAAGTTCTATGACTTCGTCCACAAGCGGAAGCTTCTCGTCCTGGAACTTCTTTTTGATGTTCTCCTTTACTACACTTGGATTCTGTCTTACAAATTTGATATCGAGCATTTCATATCTCCTTACTTAAATGTATATATTCCTCCAAAGACAGAGTCTCTGCTCTTCTCTTCGGATCTATTCCGTTCCTTGTCAATATATTTTCTATCTCTTCCTTTCCTATGCCGCAAAAGCCGGCAAGGGAATTCGAAAGAGTTTTTCTCCTCTGCATGAAAGCCTGCTTGACCAGCCGGAAGAATTTCGTTTCTTCCGCACCCTCAAGGGCTCTTTTCTCTTTGAGGTCCAGCACTACCACAGCCGAATCGACCTTAGGCCTGGGGTCAAAGCACTCTGACGGCACATCCAGGACCTTTCTCGCATCAGCATAGTACTGAAGGGATATGGAAAGGACTCCGTAATCCTTTCCGCCCGGATGAGCGACTATGCGGTCCGCCACTTCCTTTTGGACCATCACCGTTATGCTCTTTGCCGGGACTTTCTTTTCCAGTATGCCCAGAAGTATGGGGGTAGTTATGTAATATGGAAGGTTCCCCGCTATATACAGGGATCCATCTTCGCCGGGGTCCACGCCGGACCAGTCGAAGCGGAGTATGTCCTCGTGGACTATCTCCACGTTTTCTCTTAAGGCGAACTTTGTGTTGAGGATGGGGATGAGCCTATCATCCAGCTCAACGGCTATGACTCTTCCCGCCCTTTCAGATAATGCGTCTGTCAGAACGCCCAGGCCCGGACCTATCTCCACCACCGTGTCCTTAGGTCCGCAGCCTGAAGCGTCCGCTATCTTTTCTATTACGATCTGATCCTTTAGAAAGTTCTGTCCTAGGGATTTTTTAGTTTTGAAACCCTTATTGCTCATCTTCCACTATGTACATCACTTCGTTGGGATAGATCATATGGAGCTGGGATCTCGCCTGGCTTTCTATATATTCCGGACTTGAAACGTTCTCCAGCGTCGCTTCCAGCTCTTCGATCTGCTGCTGGAGCTCGGAAAGCTTCTTCATGGCTTCGTTCCTTGAGTCGTTGAGCTCTTTGATCTGTATCAGCAGCTTTCCGAAGAGAGCCAGGACCACGAGAAACACTGCAAGAGCGATCAGAACGTACTTTTTCAGAGCCTTGCTGCGCCTCGCAGCCGCCTCTGCAGCCTTTTTCTGATTCTCTCTTTTCTTTTCAAGCTCCTCTCTGCGCTTCTCACGGCGGAGCCTTTGCTCTTCCGTAGTATCGTCAGAAAGCATTCTTTCAGTTAAAATATCCCGTTCCATGTTCTTTTGCATTGATCGTTCAGCTATTTGCTTCTTTTGAGATCGTTCAGGTATTTACCGGAGCCGGCGTTCACGAGGTGACGATTTTTCCGGCGAGCAGGCGGCTGTGATTTGGAGGAACGCTGGCGGTCCTTTGGACTTCGCCAAGTGACCCAAATCACCCGCAGGCAAGCCGCATGAAAAATCGAGAACCGAGGTGCCGGCCGGCGAGGTGGATACTGAACGATCTGTAAATCCAGTATAACTGACTAGTCGTTAGTGTAGTTGTCGAAGTAACCTGATATCCAGATGATAGGAGTACCCTTGTCTCCGGAACCTGAAGTAAGGTCGCAAAGACTACCCAGAAGGTCTGTCAGCTGGCGGGGAGTGGTCCCTTCTGATGCCATGTTGCCTACCAGATTCGCATCCTTGGTCTTGATGGCGTCTTCGATGGCTTTCTTTAGCTCTTCTCCCTTAAGGTCTGCAAAATCGTTGTCTGCAAGGAATTTGAGCTTGAGCTCATTGGGCTGTCCCACGAGGCCTGCCGTATGGAAAGGCGATACCACGGGGTCTGCCAGTTCCCAGATCTTGCCCACGGGATCCTTGAATGCGCCGTCGCCGTAGATCATTACTTCCACGTGTTTTCCGGTCGCCTTCAGGATGTTCTCCGCTATGCCGTCCACTACGGGCTGTCCGTCTCTTGGGAAGAGCTTTACGCTGTCTTCCGTTGCCTTGTTGGTCCCGAGGAGTCCGTACTTCTCGTTGTAGCCGGAACCGTTTACGCTGGCGTTGAGTATATCGTCCATTCCGAGAACGATCTCAGCGCCTGCTTTGCGGAGGAGCTTCTTGGATCTTTCTCTCGTATGGATATCGCAGGTTATGACATTCTTAGTGTAGTCGAGTATGGCTCTTGGGTCGTTTGCAAAGAGTATCACAGCTTCTGCGCCTGCATTGGTGATTATCTCCTTGTAGTACTCGATGTAATCCACGCCCGTGAATCTGTGCTTTTCATAGCCGAAAAGCTCTCTCCATCTGCTTTCAGTGAGTATATCCCTGTAGGGATCCACGCCTGCATCGTCCATGGCATCCTCCGTGATGAGGTGGTTGCCCACTTCGTCAGAAGGATAGCTGAGCATGAGGTAGATCTTCTTGGCTGCCATTGCCATGCCTCTTAAGACTATCGCGAATCTGTTTCTTGACAGTATGGGCATGATGACGCCGAATTCGCCGCTGGGGATCTTGGCCTTCACGTCGGCTGCAAGCTGCTCTGTAGTCGCATAATTGCCCTGAGCTCTTGCCACTACCGATTCGGTGACAGCGATAACGTCTCTGTCTTTTACTTCGATACCCTCTTCTACTGAAGCTTTGAGTATGCATTCAGTGACGATCTTGACGATGTCATCGCCTGTTTTGATGATGGGAGCTCTCACACCCCTGGAAATAGTACCTATACATCTTTCCATTCTTTTGTTCCTCCTAAATGTATATGTAAAGATAATTTGTAAACTACCAATAAAGCACCGAATCCGGATCGATAGGAGATCCCTTGTACCTGACTTCGAAGTGCAGGTGGGCTCCTGTGGAGATACCCGTATTTCCGCTGTTTGCTATGTGCTGTCCCTGATATACCGAATCGCCGGTGTGAACGAAGAGTTCGTTGCAGTGAGCATATATGGTCTCATAAAGTCCGCCGTGGTCTATCTGTACCATGTAACCGTAGCCTGAGGCATAGCCGGCAAAGGTCACGACGCCTCCATCCGATGCGTAGACGTGGGAGCCTTCAGGACAGGCATAGTCGTTTCCTCCGTGTATCTCGGCGACGCCTGCAACACCGTAGCGCTCGCCGAAGTATGCCGACTGGAACCACTGGGTAGTGGAGTCGAGGGGGAAGATGAAGGTTCCCGTACCTATGGTCTGCGGGATGGGCTTGGTACCCTGATAGTATACGGCGTTGATCGGGTTGGACATCCTCGTCGAAGATATTATGGTCCTCGACAGTTCGACACCGTTCTCTCTTACGATCTCAGCTACCACCAGTTCTTTTCCTAAAACTCCGGCAGACAGGAGCGTTCTTTCATCCTCGTATATGGAGGAGTTCTCTATGTATTCGTTTTCGAAAGGCACGTCCTCTTCGTAAGTAGCTGTTTCCACGGAGTGGATATGTATGAGGGCGTGAGCTTCCTGTCCCTCTTCAAGAGGAACGGCGCTTCCGGTCTTGAGATAGAGAAGAGCATCGTCGGCGTTCCAAATGTCTCCCAAAAGGACCTGAGCCTCGTCTATGGTGACGGTCTCGAGGAAATTGATGGCTGTATATTCCACGCCTGCCCTGTCTCCTGCATAGTCATCCCTGAATGCTGCGATAACAGCCTTTGCGACGTCTTCGCTTTCGAGTATGACCGCAGTCTCTCCGTTGATCTTGATGGCATAGCCCGTTGCCTGAAGATCCTTCATATAGTTGAGGTTGTTGAGGATCTCGTCGGAGCTGTCAACGTCTAATCTGAAACCGAAGACTCTGTTGAACTGTATGTCTCTTCTAACGTCAAGGTTGATATTTGCACCGGTCACTTCTGAGAGCTTGTCTCCGAGGACCTCGATGGTCCTGTATACTTCCTGCTTGCTCTTAGCCGTGCCCAGCTTCTTGCCGTAGTAGCTGTATTCGTAAGCAGATACGGAACTTATGATGATGAGTACCACTGCCATAGCGCTTACAGCGGACGAGAAGGTCATGAAAAGCCTTCTCTTGTGCTGGTCCATGATGAATATGAGGTCCCAGATCTTGTCGCTGAGCCAGTCAAAAGCCACGGACAGATAATATCCTATCTGCCTTAAGAGGTTCACGAAAAAGATGACTATATCCCAGGTGTCGCGGGACAGTTTGCATATGAAGTCCCAAAGCGTTTCCTTCAGGTTGTTGAAGCCCATGAGATACGGTCCCCACGCATTTCTGAAGACCTTGGAATAGACGGCCATTTCCTGCTCTTCCGTCACATAGGATCTTGTTTCCAGCTCCTTGCGGGCCGCTGAAAGTCCCTTGACAAGCCTGACGGTCCTGGGGATGAAGCCCTCGCGTCTTTTGCGTCTTTCCTTTTTCTTTCCTGCAAGAGCTTTTGCCTCATAGATGGAGACCGGCGCCGATTCTTCTGAAGACTTTTTGTGCTTTGCTGCCTTGCTCTTCCTGGTACGGCTGTTCCTCAGCTCCTCGCGTTCTTTTTCTCTCAGTCTCGCCCTGTGTTTCAGATCCTCTTCGAAATGCTCTTCGTCAATGAGTCTGTCGAGCTTCTTTCTGCTTCTTTCCGCAGATCTTTCGATATCGTTCTTAGCCCAGAGCTGCCTCAGATTCTGAAGGCTGTTCTTTTTCTCGTCTGTGTTGTTATCCTTAATATCGTTGCTCATTTTTCACTTCTGTCAGTCTGTCGTAGAAGCAGCTGCACCTGGTCCCGTCTTCCAGAACTCCGGTATCGCTGCACTTTTCACAGGTATATATGGGGTCTAAAGCATCCTTCTTGTACCCGTTTTCCTCAAGAAGGGCTGTTTTTTCTTCGTTTAATTCTCTTTGTCTTTCCCTTGCTTCCTCGAGCTCAGCCTTACCTGCAGGTCCTTTGAGTATGCACCTGGAGATCCTGCCGTAAAGGGATCTGTTTTCGTCCATCAGCTCCCTGAGCTTTGGAACGTCCGTATAGATCTTCTCCCTGATAGCAGCCGCCTTCCTTGCGTTGTTTTCCCTTATCTGCGCATATCTGTCGTCGACGGCTTTCAGAAGCCTTGCGTTCTCTTCTGCAGAGGAGGATTCTTCCCTTGCTGCTTTTGAGATGAGTATGCTGTTGATATAGTTGATGCTTGGGCTTGAGATGCCGCTGGTCTTCTTGCAGGCCTCGAGCACGTCTTCAAGGCTGCACCCGAGGTCGTCGACCCAGCTGTCCATGACGTCTGCTTCCGCTTCTGTTGGATTTCTCCTGAAACCAAGAGCCTTGAATACCTTTCTGTAGAAATCGTATTTCCTGTCGGTCTCGGCAAGGTATTCTTCGACCTTTTCCTTTGTATCCAGGCCTTTTTCATGCCAGGACATCAATATCTTGTCCACGTAGCGGTATCTCGTACTCTTGCCGTTTTTTACGGAAGTCCTGTATCCGAGGAGTATGACTTCGGGCTTCATTCCGAAATCCTTAAGCCACACGGCTACGGCTTCAGGCTCTTTTGCTTCCAGGAGCCTCCCCGTTTCCTTTTCTATGGATTTGAAGAGAGCGGACACTTCCTTGTTGTTGAGCTTTTCCGCATTTGCGGATCTGCTGCTCCCTAAAGGCGCTTTGCTGAAGAACTTTTCCTTGATATTGACGAATTCCGTCTCCTTCTCCGTTGATGCTCCTCCCTTAGTGCGTCTTTCGACGAGACCGCACTCCTGCCAGTAATCAAGGGCGTCTTCCACCTGCCTTGCGTTCATTGAAAGGGCGCTTGCGATCTGGGCTGAAGAGCATTCCTTTCCGAGATTTGCGTACATCAAAGCCAGGAGATATACCTTTACGTAATCCCCCGGAGCGTCCTTCGCATACTCCGAAATGAAGATGTTCTCCACAGGAGTATCGTAGAGAAAATAGTTGTCCACGCTCTGCTTCTTGAATTCCATCAGCCTTCAAGTCCTTCTATCCTGCTTTCCTGCATGAGGTCGGCAAATTTCTGGAATCTGGGCATCCAGGTGAGTTTGACCGTTCCGGTCTCGCCCTGGCGCTGTTTCGCTATTATTACTTCGCAGATATTGTTCGGTTCTGCTTCCGGTTTTTTGAAGTAGTCCTCTCTGTGAAGGAAGATGACCACGTCAGCATCCTGCTCTATGGATCCCGAATCTCTCAGGTCTGAAAGCATAGGCCTTTTGTCTCCTTCTCTTTGTACCGAGCCTCTCGATAGCTGGGACAGGACTATGACGGGACATTCCATCTCTCTTGCCAGCTGCTTTAGCTGCCTGGTCATGAGAGATACTTCATTGACCCTGCTGTCCGTTCTGCTGCCGGAGCTGAGTATCTGAAGGTAGTCTATGATAATGAGGTCCACAGGCCTGTCCGCATTCATGCGGCGGCACTTGTTCCTTATCTCCATCACCGTTATACCGGGAGACTCGTCTACAAGTATATCCGCGTCCTCGAATCTTCTTATGGCGCCGTTGACGCTCTCCCAGTCCTCTGGGGACATATCTCCTCTTCTGAGCTTCCCGAGCTCTACTCTGCTCTGGGTGGAGAGCATCCTGTAGCCGAGGGATTCTTCGGACATTTCCACGGAGAAGAAAGCTACTCTTTTATGTTCTCTTAAGGCTGCATGCTCCGCTATGTTGAGAGCGAAGGCAGTCTTTCCCATGGAAGGCCTTGCCGCCAGCACTATGAAGTCAGATTTTTGAAGCCCGGAGGTCATCCTGTCAAGATCCCTGAATCCTGTTGAAAGGCCCGGGAGCCGTCCTCCGTTCTTCTGCGCGGTCTCGATGAGCTCTATGTTCTTTCCCAGTATGTTTTGTATCTTTGAATAGTCCTTAGACTGTCTTTTTTTCGCTATATCAAAAATGGTCTGCTCTGCGTCGTCGAGGACCTTGACGCCGTCAAACTTTTCATTGATGCTGTTCTCCACTATGGCGGATCCCGCGGATATGAGCTGCCTGTAAACGGATTTTTCCTGTATTATCCTGGCGTACTGGACTGCGTTGGCAGTGGTGATGACCTCGGCGGAAAGCTCTGCTACGTAGCTTCTCCCTCCGACGAGTTCAAGGCTCTTTCTCTTTGAAAGTTCCTCTGTCACCGTGAGCATATCGATGGGGATGTCCTGCCTGTAAAGAGACATCATCGCATTGAATATTTCCTTGTTTTCCTTGCGGTAAAAATCGTCCGCTCCTATGAATTCCGACACTTTGAAAAATATGTCGTTATCGAGGAGTATGGAGCCGAGGACGCTTTTTTCTGCATCGTCGCTGTGAGGCGGTATTCTTTCGGTCTGCGCCATCCTATACCTCTACTCTGAGCTTGAGCATAGCGGAGATCTCCGGGTAGAGCTTGAGCTCCGCCTTGTAACTTCCCACCTGCTTTATGGTTTCCTTGAGCACTATCTTCTTCTTGTCGAGAGCTATGCCGTATGCAGCTTCGAAAGCATCGGCAACGTCCTTGTTCGTGATGGCGCCGAAAAGTCTGCCGCCCTCTCCGGCCTTTGTCTTTATGACTACGGGGCCTGCGGCTTCTATCTTCTTCTTTAGCTCGAGAGCTTCCTCCTTCTCGGCTTCCTTTTCCGCTGCGAGAGCGGCGTTCTTCTTTTCAAGTATCTTAAGGTTGGCATCCGTTGCCTGCATGGCAAGTTTCCTCGGTATGAGGTAGTTCCTTGCGTGTCCGTCAGAGACGTTTGCCACGCTTCCTTTTTTTCCTATACCCTTTACGTCTTCAAGTAGTATTACCTGCATTGTTTACCTCCTTAAAGCATTCCCTCAAGTCTCATTGCCTGCACCACCTGGCTTATGGCTACCTCGGGGGCTACGTCCAGCTGCACCGCGGCAGCTTCCCTGTGACCGCCTCCTCCGAGCTTCTCCATAAGGGTCTGCATGTTATATCTTCCGTTGGAACGGGCAGAGACCATAGTGGTCTGTCCGTTGCTTCCCGATGCGACGGCTGCGTCCACGCCCTTCATTGTCAGGAGCTCGTCTGCCGCCTGGGAAACTATGAGCTGCATCGCCGGGTCTACGTCCTTCGTGTAAGCGACTGCCACTCCGTTGGAAAGGACTTCCGCATTGGCGATGACGTTGGTCTTTTTCTGATAAAAACCCAGATCTATTTTGAAATAATCCTTTACCACCGCCGTATCGGCGCCGTTCCTTTTGAGCCAGGATGCGGCTTCGAAGGTCCGAACGCCCGTGTTTGTGGTAAAGTTCTTGGTATCTAACGCTATGCCGGCCAGAAGTGCATCTGCTTCAAAGCGGTTTATATCTCCCTTTTCACCTGAGTACTGGAGCATCTCGGAAACAAGCTCGCTTGCTGAGGATGCATAGCTCTCCGTGAAGGACAGCACCGTGTTTTCTATGGCGTCGGCCGCTCTTCTGTGATGGTCTATGACCGCTATCTTCTTTGCTGCATCGCATATTTCCGGAGCCTCCGAAAGGATGCGCCTGTGATGGTCCGTAAGGACCACGAGAGTCTTTGAGCTGAGCTTTTCAAGAGCAGCTGCATGGGAAAGGAATTTGTATGCGCATTCTCCTTCGTCGTCGAGCTGGCGAAGAGCGTCCTGGTATATGCTGTCGATGCCGTCTCCGGGATTTTCAAGGACTATATAGCACTCCTTGCCCATATTATGAGCCATTGCATATATTCCGAGGGAAGAGCCTATGCTGTCCATGTCCGGACGTGAATGGCCGAGAATGAGAACTTTGTCCGCATCTCTCATGAGATTCATCAAAGCGTGGGCCATCACTCGGCTCCTGCCCTTGTTCCTCTTTTCCACCGAAGGCAGATTTCCCCCGTAGTATTCCGTATCGCCCTTTTCGTCTCTGACCACCGCCTGGTCTCCGCCTCTTCCGAGAGCGAGTTCCAAAGCTTCCGTAGCCGTCTGCTGAAGGTCTGTCAGCTTTGCCTCTCCGACGCCCAGTCCTATGGACAGCGACGGCGGAAAGTCGGCATTGGTCTCGATGGCCCTTATCCTGGCAAGGACAGGGAAGTTGTTTGCTTCCAGTCCCGGAAGATATTTGTTCTTGAATATGATCGCATATCTTGAATCGCTCATGCTGAAGACCGAAGCGTCCATTTCCTTAGCCCAGCCGAAAATGACCTCGTCTATCTCTGCGGCAACTCTCGACCTGTTTTCTATGGGCGTTGCCTGTATTATCTCGTCGAGGTTGTCTATGTTTATGTATCCCATGCAAACCAGGGAATCTGAATATTTGATCTTGAGTGTCTCCTCGATGCTCACGTCTTTGAAGAAGAGCATGCGGTAGTCTCTTTCGGTTTCCGATGCATAGGCTCCGGTCACGCTGTATATCCTGTCTTCCAGGCGCACTTTTAGCAGGGTCCTGTCGTCTTCGAAAAATCTGCGAAGCTCTTCTTTCGGTATGAACTCGGAGGCGTCTGACCTTCCTTCGAAGACCTCTTCGAAGGAAGGATTCGACCACTGTACTTTGTAGTTCTTATCTATCACACAAAGGAGGAGCGGCGATCCGAAAGAGAACGAATCCATCAGATCCTCTCTGTCCTGGAGGACCTTGGCCTTGTACTCTGTCAGTTTCCTCAGCACGTTCTTTTCTGTCACGTATCTGTGGAAGGCAAAGATGGCCAGTACTGCCAGGATGCAGATGATCCCGGCTATGAGGTTGAACCAGAGCACGACAACACAAAGGACCAGCATTGCTATGAGGTCGATGCTAAGGTAGGATCTTGCTATTTCCAGTCTTAGTTTGGTGTTCATATTACCCCCGGTTTTAATACCGCTCTATGTCCGGGCATAAGGTCCCTGACATTTATTTCACGTCAAAACCCCGCCAATATCTAAATTGACATTTTATTTTATCACAAATCCTCTGAATAGAATAGAAAGAATATATGTTGTTTGTGTGTTTGAGAAAGAAGAGAAGGCTTTTTTCGAGCCTAATTCGAAGCTGCTATTAAGCTGCCGATGTGCTATAATGAGGATATGAGAATCAGAAAAGAAATTAGCGGTCTTGAAAAAGACGACATAAACCTTATAGCTACAGCTTCGGATGCTCTGGGGCATCCCGCTAGAGTCGAACTCTTCAGGTATATATACATGCAGAACATGAGCAGGACTCCTGTCTGCAACAAGGATCTTGTAGC
>JAEEGF011152448.1_pt1 | contig 11299 bp, 8 predicted proteins | sample 9134171 | NCBI WGS metagenome assembly JAEEGF01 (sample SAMN16246542, study PRJNA631951) | gut metagenome | biome: gut microbiome; feature: rumen; material: AP-attached | host: Bos | place: Iran: Karaj | collected 2018-10
TATCGACATTTGTCACATATACATCGACGGAGCTTAATCTGTCATACTGAGCTATAAAGCTCTGATATATCCTGTTGTTCTCGAAATTGATGCCCTCTGTCTCACCTACTATTGTTCCGCCCCCTGAGGTCTCAAGGGTCTGGGTGAACACCCTTATCGGGAAAATGGCAAGTATTCCGATCAACGCAAAAATAAGCGTAACAATCTTTATTGCTCTGCTTTTACTGATTACTTTTCTCATATCCAAACCTTTTGATGTTTACTGGCATTATCGCAATTTTTCGCATAATAATGCATCATAGTATGATATCACACATGAATAGCTTAATCAAACCGCTCTGCTTTCCTCATGGATACTCTCTCCCGTCACAATAAGAAGCGGAATGCACAGCCACAGATACAAAACATAGCGGACCAGATAGGTAGGGCCCAGAAGTACTGTGCAAAACGTTAGTATCATAGGCATAAACGGAAGGATTCCGATAAACCTCTTCTTATAAAGCCTGTAGGCAAAAACAAACATATAGATAAACACATAGAGTCCCGGGCCGAAGAACAAGTGCAATACCGGTGCATCCTGCTGAAATGTACCTATTGAAAGATACCTGTACAGGTTATCTATGGCCGGGATGAGGCTATGGCGTTCTCCCGGAGGTTCTACTTCATATCCAAAGTAGGAACTGTCTTCATAGGTGAAGGTGTAAACAGTGTTTCCCTTGTAGACATTTATGATCGCAGGAGGATACCAGTAGCCGTAGGAGGTAAGAAGCCACGCATTTATGTAGGTCAGCGGATGCTTTAAGAGCTGATCCTTCCAGACCTTCCAAAAAAATTTACTGTTTACCTCATACAGCTCATTGTTAAAATAAACCTTTACCATGTCGGAGACTCTCGGATTGTACTTACTCAGGCTCTCCTTCGGTATATAGGCTTCTATAATCTCTTTTTCCAGATCAGTCAGCGAATCTCCATCATAGGTATAGACCCTGGCCAGCTGCATTATAGGAACCGTCAGCATTTCCTGATGGTGGGTACCTTCGACGCTTAAGGCAGCAGACAGAACAGTCGAAAACAAAAGGTATAGAACCACAGGTGCTGTCAGCATTCCAACCAGAACAGGTTTTAAGCTCTTTCTGAAATAGATAAGAGCAAAGGGCACAAACACCAGGTACGCATAAAAGCCGTTGTGCCTGAACATTGGCATCAGTACAGCTGTCAGCACAAAGGCTACTGTCTTTTTCCTGTCTGATAAAAAAACTTCCGGATCTGATACGAGCTGAATAAGAAATACCGTAATCAACAGGAGCAGTGCCGAGAAAAGGCCATCCTTAGTCGAGCACAGGGTGTACATGACAATTGTTGGAAAAAGTCCATAGTAGAGGACCCAAAGGACTCTTGATCTCTTGCCGATGCCTCTTTTCTGAAGATATGTCACAACATATGCAAAAATTGCTGTGATCACCAGCATCTGAAGGAATATGTAAGCTAAGATCCCCACGTTCCATGAACCTGAGATCTTGTGAAACAACGCAATAGTACCTCCCAGCAGCAGCACGTGCAGAAGCGGATGATGGGTGGTAAAAGACCTTGTAAGCACCTCGTTCAGCTCATCCCGAGCGTCATATACAAAAAATCCCGGAAACTCTGCCAGAAGTACAGGAATGCTTAGGACTATCATTGACAGATAGTTTATGCAGAACTCTTTTCGAGAAACATCCACTATGCTCTTACCCTTAGGCAGTCTTATTATCCCAAAGAGTTTTCCGCCGTTTAATGCGCTGTCATAGTTTCTCCACACATACCTGGTATCTATGGTGAAGATGAGGATGAACATGACAAGAATAGATAAAGCATTCTTATCGCTTAGGTTTATCGCATCCCCGCTCTCAAGCTGATATCCGAATATTAAAAAAACACTTGCCAAAATGCCAAACAAGCCTGACATAAGCCAGGCCCTTTTTGCATCCTTATTTATTTTCATCGCGTGTAGTCTCCCTGATAACGAACTGAGGATTCTTATTCTGTGAAATATAGAGTCTTCCGAGATACTCACCGATCATTCCAAGAAGCAGCATGATTGCACCTCCCATGAATACAACTGCACTCATAAGGGCCGAGAAACCGATCTGTACATCCGGTAAGACAAACTTCTTTATAACAGTATAAATGCCGTATATAATACCGAGCACAGCAAATATGGCACCGGTAAACGTGGCAATCCTAAGGGGCTTTATACTAAAGGCGGTAAAGCCGTTGATCCAAAGAGCAAAGAGCTTCCCAAGAGTGTATCCGCTCTGGCCGACTTCTCTTTTTCTGTGGGTCACATCCACATTTACTATATTTCTGGTTGTACGAAGAACAAGGCCGATAACATAAGGATATGAACTCTCGTACTTCACCATCTCATTTACAACAAACCTCTTTACAGCAAAGTAGCTGGAAACATAGAGGTCCTTGGGTTTTCCAAGCATAACAGAGGCCATCCACTCATTCATGGCTGTGCCAAAGTTTCTGAAGAGGTTATGCTGCTTGTGACTATATCTTGCATAAGCAACATCCGCGCCGTTTTCCAGTGCTGCTATGAGCTTATCTACTTCATCGGCAGGAGTCTGTCCATCATCGTCAAGGCATACAACGTAGTCTCCGGCAGACGCGTTAAGGGCTGCCATGATGGCAGCATGTTGACCGAAATTCCTGGCGAGATTGATGCCGAGCACATTTTGATGAGCGCTCTTTTGGGCTACCTCACAAATTTTCCCCCAGGTATTATCAGGAGATCCGTCATTTACAAGGATCACCTCATAGTCATAGCTGTCCATCTTCTTCATGGACTCATCTATTTCATTTATAACACCTTCAAGGGTCTTTTCAGACCTGTAACATGGAATGCAAAAGCTGATCAATTTCTTAGACATTACTTCTATAGCCTCTCCCGTTTATAAACTCTTTTCCATTATTATCATATCATCTTTTTGGCCATCACTGCACAGGACCTGCGGAACATCCTCAGTTTTTACAAAGCCCGCATGGCTGTAACTCCTGATTGCCGGAGTGTTTGATGCAAAAGCACGAAGGATCACTTTCTTAAGCTTAAGCCTTTCTTTGGCATATTCCATGGCAAGCACTGCTGCCTCGCTGGCATAACCCTTTCCCAGTGCATCCTCTTCACCTATGTAAATACCGTACTCAGCTGATTTTTCTGTATTGTCGATGCCGTGGAAATGAACAACACCTATAGGCCTTGGAATGTGCCTGTCCTTACGATTCTCGCAGATAATAAACTGGACTGCCTTTCCGGTGTCAATGTTCTTCTCCTTCCAGGCCTTCTGTCCCTCTTCTGTAAAGTCCTCACGATAGACATGATTCATCCTTACCCTGTCCTTGTTTCTCCAGCGGACGATCATGGGTATATCTTCTTCCTCCGAGAGCCTGAGACTCACCAGCTCTCCCTTTTTAACAAATTTGTAGTCATTCATGTATATCTCCAGTCAGTTTACAGCCGTGATCTTGTAGATATAAAATACACCGGCCACTGTGTCTATATGATCGGGAACGGTCTTAATTCCCTTTTCCTCGTAATATGCTGAAATCCAGTCGATTCCCGAGGACTTTTTGGTGACAACGTAAACTCCATCACTAAGAATCGCATCGTGCATGGATGTAAAGCCATGGGCCTTTAGCTTATCATAATAAAGAGGACTCTTTGATGCCCATCCACCCATCAGATCGTGATTGGAGAGGCGATTGTCCACACGGTCAAACATCTTCTCTGAGAACATACTCTCACCCTCATCCGTTGCCTTGACGTAGGTATAGACATCCATGAAATAGAAGCTGTCCTCATTCTGAGCAAAGTAGTCGTATAAAGCATCGTAGTGATCGCGCATAGCAGCCCTTTGCTCCATCTCATCCCTGATGACCCCGAACTGGTTCGGGATAAATACCGCGGAAGCGATAGCCACAGCCAGAAGAGGAATATATGCATATCGCTCGTTATCTTTTGCTGCCGCTATGATCATGCCAAGAAGCACAAATATCTCCATGAGATACAGGGGATGTGTTATCCTGATGGGATCTCTTCCCCTCATGATTATGAAGAGCCAGAGGCTTGATCTGCAGGCAAACAGCAGTGCCACAGAAAAAACTCCTGCCATTTTTGATCTCTTGTCTCCTGTGAGGAGATAGATAACAAGTGTTATCAAGTAAAGAACGAGTGATATTATATTCCATGGGGAATCCGTCATGGGATATTGATAGCTCTTTTGATAAGCTACGTGCCTCAGTCTATAAAGGTAGGATATAGTACTGGCTTTTAGATTCGCTAAAAGAGGTGCCTCATCACTCTTTAGCCCGGAAGCGTAATCAGCAACCGCCCAGAGAGTATCGGCATTTATCTCATCATCGATTCCGTAGTTGTATTTAACTAAAAGCTCCTGCTCTGTCTGCGCAAGACCAATTGTGTCATAGAATTCCTTATTTTCCGCATAATCCGGTATGAACTGGAAGTCATAGAGCTCTGTCCTGGCATCAAAGAGGTTGTTAAACTCCTTCCACTCGGGAGCTGAATAAGCTATTTTGTGCACAACCTGTGAGATGACAATTCCGCCTGCTATACACAGGCACAAAACCAGATACTTCTTAAAAAGTCTCTTTTCAAGAAGCCATCTTATAAATATGGCAACTCCCACGATGGGAAGGGTTAAAAGCAGCATCTCGGATCTTATGAGATATGCCAGCACGATGAGGGCTACAGAAAGTACATGGTCTTTCCTGCCAGTTCCTGTGTTGGTCATGATAACAAAAGCCGCTGTTGCAGAAATAAGTCCCACGGTAAAAGTGTACTGGACAAACACAAAGTGAGAGCCGATGGTTCCAAGCATAAACAGGAATATGCATATAGATATCAATATCCTTGCAATCTTATCTTCAAATGCCGCAAAAGCTCGTTTTGATACTATAAACACGCACAGGAACTGAAGAGCACATAAAAAGATGCCGTACACATCAATGCCCCTAAATACCCTGTAAATAAGGGCAATAAAGGCACTGACAGGATACAGCATCTGAATATTATGTCCGGCAGGAGTCCCGGTGTAGGCTCCTGACAATATATCTTTCATGAGCACATCATCATTGAGGTCAAAGTAATAGTCCCCTAAACAAGAAACAATCACAATAACCATCAGCGTAATGATCGCAGGTACTATGAAGTTCAGAACCTGATGCACTTTTTTCATACAAAGAGCTCCTGCTTAAGTAAATTTGTAGTACTCCTTGACTCTCATTACAACCTCGTCCAGATCCTCGTCCGTGAGCTTGTAGTACATAGGGAGTCTTAAGAGCCTCTCACTCTCTTTTGTGGTGTACTTATCCTCTCCCCTGAATTCACTGTAGATAAGTCCTGCCTTTGCTGAATGGAGCGGAACATAATGCGAAGCAGGAAGAATATCATTGCTGAGAAGGTAGTCGATAAGGCCTTTCCTCTCCTCAAAATCCTTACATTTGATGTAGAACATGTGGGCATTGTGAACACACTCTTTTGGTACATAGGGAAGTTCAATAAGACCCTTCTCCTCAAGAGGCTTAAGTGCCTCGTAATATCTGTTGTAGTGATTAAGTCTGTCTTTATTTATCTCATCTGCCATCTGAAGCTGAGCATAGAGGTAAGCTGCATTCATATCGCTGGGAAGATAAGATGAACCGGGCATTATCCAGCTGTACTTATCAACCTTGCCGAGCTTATAAAGGGTTCTGTTGGTACCCTTTTCCCTGATGATTATGGCGTTATCCACATAGGTCTCATCGCGAAGAAGAAGCGCTCCTCCCTCGCCCATGCTGTAGTTCTTGGTCTCATGGAAACTGTAGTTACCGAAATCTCCGATGGCACCAAGAGCCTTTCCCTTATAGGTTGCCATTACGCCCTGAGCTGCATCTTCGATAACAAAAAGATTATGTCTCTTGGCGATGTCCATGATGGTATCCATCTCGCAGCCAACTCCTGCGTAGTGAACAGGAACGATGGCCCTGGTTTTGGATGTTATTGCCTGTTCGATCATGTTTTCATCAATGTTCATGGTATCAGGCCTGATATCCACAAATATCACCCTGGCTCCCCTGAGGACAAAGGCATTGGCTGTTGAGACAAAGGTGTAGGACGGCATAATCACCTCATCACCCTCCTTTATCCCCGCAAGAATGGCAGACATCTCGGTGGCATGGGTACAGGAAGTGGTAAGAAGTGCCTTTGTGCACCCTGTCTTTTTCTCAATCCACTCGTTGTCCTTGGCAGTGTAAGGCCCGTCGCCGCAGATTTTCTGATTCTCGACGCACTCCTTTATATAGTCCAGTTCTTTTCCCGTATAAGGCGGAACATTGAAATTAATACGCATGACTTACCCCTCTTTTTTTCTGAAAACAATGAGCTTACTGATAACATAATTGAGCGCTATAACGACAAATGTTGCACCGAGCTTGACCGGCATCTTGGGAAGTCCAAGGAGGGTAATGAAGATAAATATGAGAACATCCTCAACCACAAGTGTAAAAAGCCTTCCCGCGGTAAACGATCCCGCCTGTTTGATGAAGTCCTTTCTGTTATCAACTTTGCCGTCGAACACCCAGGTTCTGTTGGTAAAGAACTGAAATGCCACACAGATGATCCAGTCGATGGTATTATTCACCAGCTCGTTCATATGCAGCACCGTATCCATGAACCAGAAAAGGAAAATGCTAAGGAAGAAGGTCAGGCCTCCGAAAAACAGGTACAGCAGGCCTTCCTTGTGATTTTTATAAAAAGGTTCAAAGATACGCAGGATCGGCAGAGCCATTATCCTGTCAAAAATATCTTTTTTCTGTGTATTGTCCATAAATGCTTTAATCCTCACTTTCAGCTGTGACCTTGTAAACTATAAATCGGTCACTCTCAAAAACCCTATTATAATCATGATTTGCAATATAGTCCAATAAAATATCATATTTCTGTTCAATATTGGCATATTGCTGCATCTCTTTTCCGATAATGACAGTCGGCTGCTCATCAAGTTCCCGGATATCCAGGAGCTCTTCGTCAAACTTAGCTATGCTGTAACTGTCCAGATCCGGCCAGGTGGTATCAAGTGCAGGTTCAAGGTCAAAAATATAGGCAAGCCCCGGAACACCTCCGAAAAATACAGTCTTCCTGCCAAGAAGGTCATTGTCTGAAAGCGCTTTTTGGAGTTCATCCAGAGTCGCTGCGTTGTAGGAAGTAGTCTTAAGCGCGCCGACTTTGGAAATATCGGAGTAGGCATCCCTCACCTGCCCGTCGGTACCGTCCCCGAATGCAAATACGGCATGGAAAATCGCGCCCTGGATCACCAGGACTGCGATAACCATTACAGACATCGCCTGCCACGGGAAGTGAACGTCGCTCTCTCCCAGTCTGAACATGAGCCTTCTCATCATCCAGAGGGAAACAGGCGCGACAACAAACAGGTTGTTCACCAGGGGGAATGTATAATTGTTGCTTCCAAGGGGCGTCACCAGCATAATGACAAGAACCGCAAAAGCAAGTGTCTGCTCCTGCCTGTCGCCGTTTAGAAGGCCCAGGCTTCCAGTTATACAAAAGATAAATGACATGATAAGAAACATCATCGCAGCCTGGAAGAAACTGTCATAGTAGTGGTAATTCCTTGTAAAGACTCCTTTTGCAATAAAATAGCGCACCAGCACAAGAAGACCGGCCATATATAGGAGCTTTTTAACCAGTGAATATCTCCCTTTAAGAAACATGAACATAATGACGCCGGCTGCCACGCAGGGAAGCATTATCAGCATGTCCTTAAGTGTAGTAAAGTACGCAGAGACAATTGAAGCCATCATGCCTTTCGCGCTGTAGTCGGATGCGCCTTCGGTCATCCCGAAAAGCCCGCCTATCATATTAAAATATGCGCTCCACCCATACACCAAAGAGATGGCAAGAAGCGGAAGTAAAATCCCTGCAGCAAAACCTCCTATGCAGATGAAGGTCTTTTTCAGTGCCTCTCCAAACTTATCCCTGGTCAGAAATTCATAGAACCACAGAACAAGTATCAGCGAAGTCTCCGTGATATTAGGGAATCTGACCATCACATTGAGCCCAAGGCACAGCCCCGCAAGCGAAAGATACAGACTCTGCCTCTGCCACTCAAACATTCCCATTAACAGCAGAAGAACTCCCAGAGTAAAAAACAGGTAGGTCAGATAGTTATAAAGGATTACTCTCGGGCACCAGCACAGGCTCTGAGCGATGAACTCGCCGATGAAGATCATCCAGCCGGGCATCCACTTCTGCAGAAGGAAGTAGGCGATAAGTGAAGTTGCAGCAATGACAAAGCTGCAATAGATATTCATGCCAAGCATGGTCCCTGCCCCGGGCAGCGACATGATGAGCCTGCCTGCGACGTTACTCAAAAACGTGGAGATGGCCCACATGGGGTCTAGCTTTTCCAGATACTCATAATTAGCCAGGCTGTAGGTGGTATCCGCTATGTCAAAGCCGTTTGTAACACCTATAAGAGGGTACAGAAGAAGGACCAGGGGAAAAAAGTACTTTTCCAGAGGCTTCTGATACTTCTTGAGGTTGTAAAAGCAGCTCTTTATATTCGTCAGCATAGTTCCTCGTCAAGATCTGTTATCTTTTTATACAGGGCCGTGCCACTCAGACCCCTGCCCAGGTAGTCAAAGATCATCTTACGCAAAAAGTCGATAAATATTCCCGCAACAAAAACAATGAGGATCGTTCTTAAGGCGTGCCACGCAAACAGCGGCACACTGTGCATCGGCACTTCGCCGATAAGGCCTGCTATCCAGGAAACCCACCTGTCCCTTATCTCGATGTGCATGTGAAGAAGGTACACGCCAAACGTGAGCGGGCCTATTATCCTGAGGACATTGGACGCTCTTGACTCTTTCATATTGAAGTATCTGAAGAAAGAGAACAGTCCAAGAGATGCAGTAAGGGTAAACAGGAAGTTGTAATTAAACGGAACTTCCTGAAAATGAGCAAAACCGCCCCAGTTCAGGTTCACGTAGTAAAGAGAAATACTCATGGTCGCAATTATCAGACTGGACAGCAGATAGACCAGGATGCTCTTTTTTGCCGTGTAAAAGAGTTTTACGTCGTAGCGCCTTATATAGGCAGCTATGAGATAAAGACAGATAAACCATCCGTAGTCATATCCGAACTTATCTGTCGGAAAAAGAACGGGCACAAAGCTCTTAATAAAACAGAACCACAGAAGCATTCCGAAGATGACAATCTTTGCCTGTTTTCTTGTCAGCTTCTCCATTGCCGCATTCATGACGGGTGCAAGCACATACATGATGACGTAAGCAGTCACAAACCAATAGTGCTCCGAGGAAACAGGAAATATATACTGTACCAGCTTGTACAGTGAGTTGTTCTCGTGAAGAGTGAAGGTTCCGACTATCACCATTGCTATCGAGACGAGAAACGTATAGAAGTATACCTGGCAGATGAGCTTAATCATTCTGCTTATCTTCACGCTGCTTTTGGATAAAAAGAATCCGCTTATCAGCACGTAGGTATTGATGCCGGAGATTGCAAACGACTCGATCACATTGGCAAAAATGCCTACTCCCGTGGCCGGGAGCCCCAGCTGCAGAAGCGCTCCGGTTGCGCCGTTGTAATGGAGCATCAGTATCATGAACATTGCGATCACCCGCAAAAGTTCAAAACTGGGATTTCTTTTTTTGACTGAAAGCTCTTTGGCCGTTCCCATAACTCCTCCTGCTGCTCAGAATCAGTTTTCTTTGAGCGTTGCCTTTCCATCGCCGATGCTGTATATCATGTCACATTTTTCTATAGTCTGAAGCCTGTGGGCAATAATTACCAGGGTCTTTCTGCCGTGCAGCCTGTTGATGGAATCCATGATGGCTGCCTCCGTGTCGTTATCAAGAGCGGATGTGGCTTCATCAAGGATAAGTACCTCCGGATCCTCAAAGAGAGCTCTCGCTATACCGATCCTCTGCCTCTGGCCGCCGGAGAGTCTTATTCCCCTCTCTCCGATCTCTGTATCAAGTCCCTCCGGAAGCTCTTTTACAAATTCATCAAGAGCTGCCTCCTTGAGGGCCTGCCACACTTTACTGTCATCTATCTCGTCCTCCGCAACGCCGAAGGCCACGTTCTTTCTGATGGTTGAATCCGTCATAAAGATGGTCTGCGGGATGTATCCCACGTTCTTAAGCCACCCTCTGTAGTTGGTCTTAACATCGACCCCATCTGCTGTTATTCTGCCTCTCTCCGGCTCTAAAAGCCCAAGAAGCACATCCACAATGGTTGTCTTGCCGGCACCGGATGTTCCGACAATGCCCACGCTCTTGCCCACAGGTATCTCCATATCTGCCCCGTCAAGGATAAGCTTGTCGGTTCCCGGGTACTTGTAGGTAATATCTTCCATGACAATGGCCTTCTCCACAGGAAGCTTATTGACTTTGGCCTTAACCTTGTAGTCGTCGCTGTTGTAGGAGATTGACTCATCGTGGATCTCTGTCTGCAGATTGTCACTGACATTGTCGAGGAAAGGCTCAAAATAGGCTATGCTTGTAAGGTAATTGTTGATCCTGTTGGCAGATGGAAGGAGCCTTGCTGCAGCTGCCGCAAGGACGGTCAGCTGAGGAAGAAGAGAAGTAAGACTGGTTCCCGACATCATTACAACAAGCATATATCCAACCATTCCCGCGATGGCGATGGTCTCAATAAGGAGCCTGGGAGTTGAATTGTACAGATTGTACTTCTGAACGGCATTCACATAGCCCGCTCCGCAGTCGGCATATCCGTTTATGAAATAGTTCTCCTTGGCAGCGACCTTGATCTCTTTGATTCCGGTAACGGATTCATATATCCACTTGTACAGACCACTGTAGTAATCCTGGTTGTCCTGCCCGGCTTTTACCATAACAGGCTTTATGAAAAACTTGATCACGAGAAGCACAATGACAAGAAGGGTTGCAATTGTAAGAGTCATCTTGGCATCCTGACTCAGAAGTATGGCCACAAGGCAGACGAAAACGATGATCTCACTGATAAGCTGAAGGCAGCTGAGTATCAGGGCATAGAGGTTATTCACATCTGAGGTGATGTTCCTCTGGATCACCGTCGTATCGGCATTTAAGTAGTACTCGTAAGGTCTTTGCATGAAGTTTATCATCATTCGCCTTGATGTAGCGAACTGATTGGTGTATACAAATCTGAGCTGAACCACGTTCATGAAGTATAAAAAGACGTTCTTGATCACAAAAACAAGGATCAGGGATACCATTA
>JAEEGF012445673.1_pt1 | contig 11299 bp, 9 predicted proteins | sample 9134171 | NCBI WGS metagenome assembly JAEEGF01 (sample SAMN16246542, study PRJNA631951) | gut metagenome | biome: gut microbiome; feature: rumen; material: AP-attached | host: Bos | place: Iran: Karaj | collected 2018-10
GTCATGGACCCCAAGCGGTACGACGTGAAGCTGGGCGGCGCCCGGCGGCTCACCGTCCGGGGCTACGAGGGGGAGAAGCTGCGGGTGCGGCTCCTCTCGGACACCCTCTCCACCTTAGAGGCGGACTGCAAGGTGAAGATCGACGACAACCGGGGGCGCCTGGACGTGGACCTGGTGCGGCTGAACGGCTTCACAGAGGCGGCGGCCCGGGAGGGGCTCACCGTGGAGCTGGATCTGCCCGACAGGTACATCAACCACGTGGAGCTGGCGGCCAACGTGACCGAGCTGACGATCGGCACCCTCAGCTGCGAGGAGCTGGAGTTCGACGGCAAGGTCCAGGCCCTGACGGTGGACGGCTTCACCGGGGAAATGGAGGTGGACACCAACCAGGACGTGAAGGCGGAGATCATCGCCCTCACGGGGAGCCTGGCCCTCAACCAGGTGGCCGCCGTGTCCCGGGTGACGGTGCCCGGCGACCTAATCTTCACCGCCCGCAAGCGGGGCGTCGGCAACGCCCTCTTCTTCGAGCAGGCGGGCCAGCGGACGGAGGACTTCTCCACCCCCGACGCCGAGACCCTCATCGAGCTCAACGGCATGAAGAGCGAGCTGTATATCTGCCGGGCGTAGGGGATGGGCTTGCCCATCCCGCGTGTGAACGATACTTGAGCGGGCGATTCATGAATCGCCCCTGCGGAACGATCGCAACGGTTGCATACCATGCCGGAGGGGCGGATCACGATCCGCCCGATTTTTGCGCCTGGTTGCGCTTTTGAGGCGCGGGTGGTATACTGTACTGCAGCGAAAAAACAAGGGAAGAAGGGGAAAAATGGAACGGAAGGACTACATCGCCCGGACCAGCGGGCTCAAAACCAAGGACTACGTGGGCTACGGCCTGGTGGACGCGGCGGGCTGCCTCATCTTCAGCCTGGTCACCACCCTGCTGCAGAAGTACTACACGGACATCCTGCATTTGGGGCCCCTGTTCATCATGCTCATGTTCATCGGCGCCCGGGTGTGGGACGCCATCAACGACCCCATCATGGGCCGCATCGCGGACACGGCGAAGCCCGGCCGCTTCGGCCGCTACCGCCCCTGGCTCCTGTACGCCGCGGCGCCCCTGGCCCTCTCGGGGGTGCTCATGTTCCTGAAATGGCCGGGCATGGGCGAGGAGGGCCACGAAGTGGGCACCGCCATTTACGCCACCTGCACCTACATCCTCTTCGGCATGATCTACACGGTGCTGCATATCCCCTACGGGTCGTTGGCCTCCGTGGTCACCACCGACGACGGGGAACGGAACAAGCTCTCCGTCTTCCGGTCCATCGGCGCGGCCCTCGGGTCCATCCCCGTGCTGCTCATCGCCAGCTTCGCCTACGCAAAGCGCCTGGACGCCAACGGCCAGGTGGTGATCGGCGAGAACGGCAAGGCCATCACCGACATGCAGTACGCGCCCGTGCTCCGGGGCGTCTTCCTCATGGCCCTGGCCTCCCTGGCCCTGCTGCTCATCGCGTTCCTGCTGAACAAGGAGCGGGTGCAGGCCAAGCCCCAGCCCAAGGTGAAGGGCGGCGCGCGGAAGGCCATGAAGCTGCTGTTCCAGAACCGGGCCTTCGTGGCCATCAGCCTGGCGTCCATGCTGCTCCTTTCGGGCCAGATGTTCACCCAGAGCTTCTACACCTACCTTTTCGACGACTACTTCCATGCCAACTGGATGAACCTGGCCACCCAGGCCTGCACCTATTCGCCCATGCTGGTGATGATGTTTATCCTGCCCAGGATGGCCCGGAAGATCGGCAAGAAGGAGGTCACAGCCGTGGGCTGCGCAGCCGCCGCCGGGGCGAACCTGGTGCTCTTCCTCCTCCGCGGCATGGCGCCGGAGAAGCTCATGTGGGTGTTCCTCGTCCTCTGCTTCGTCTCGGGCTGCGGCCTCACCACCCTGGTCATGCAGCTTTGGGCCATGGTCACGGACGCCTTGGACGATCTTGAGGTGAAGACGGGCAGCCGGGACACGGGCACGGCCTACTCCGTGTTCAACTTCTTCCGAAAGCTGGGCCAGGTCCTGTCCGCCGTGTGCGTGAACGGGGCGTTGCTGGGCATGCACTACCGGTACGAAAAGGGCGCGGTCCAGACCCTGGAAAACCTGAAGATCATGTACGACCTCGCCACCATCATCCCCGCGGTCCTCTTCGGCCTCATGGCCCTGATCCTCTTCCTCTGGTACCCCCTCTCCCGGCAGCGGGTGGCGGCCCTCCAGCAGGAGAAGGAGCAGGCCCTGAAGGCCTCCTACGAGCAGGAGCTCATCCGCATCGGATAGGTCCCATCTTTCCCCCAAAACGCCCTTGACAGGAGCGGGGGGAAGTGGTAAGTATATGATATAGGAAGTGGTATAGCTTCCTGAAAAAATAGAAGAGGAGAAAGTAAACAATCATGAAGAAGTTCCTGGCATTGGCTCTCATTCTGTGCCTGGTGTTCGCCCTCGTTCCCATGACGAGCGCGGAGACCGGCTCCGTCTATTGGCTCAATTTCAAGCCTGAGTCCGACGAAGACCTGCAGAAGGTCGCGAAGCTGTACACCGAGAAGACCGGCGTCCCCGTGAACGTGGTCACCGCCGCCTCCGGCACCTACAGCCAGACCCTGACCGCTGAGATGGACAAGTCCACCCCGCCCACCCTGTTCATCGTGGGCAACCAGGCCGGTGCGAACACCTGGTCCGAGTACTGCCTGGACCTGGCTGGCACCAAGATCGCCAATGAGCTGAACACCGACGCCTACAACATCTATGATGCGGACGGCAAGCTCTGCTCCATCGGCTACTGCTACGAGTGCTACGGCATCATCGTCAACGTGGACCTGCTGGAGAAGGCCGGCCACAAGCTGGACGAGATCAAGAACTTCGAGACCCTGAAGGCCGTGGTGGAGGACATCCACGCCCGTGCCGCTGAGCTGGGCTTTGACGCCTTCACCTCCTCCGATATGGATGGTTCCTCCAGCTGGCGCTTCACCGGCCACATGATCAACCTGGACTACTTCTATGAGGAGAAGAAGGCTGGCCAGACCTGGACCGAGTGCCCCGCCACCATCACCGGCGAGTTCGTTCCCAACTTCAAGAACCTGTATGACCTCGCCATCAACAACAGCGAGTTCGATCCCGCTTCCTTCGCCGCCGGCGGTCATAGCGCTGAGGGTGAGTTCATCGACAACAAGGCCGTGTTCTTCGTGAACGGCTCCTGGGAGTATCCCGCCGTGTCCCCCAACAAGAACGTGGCCATGATCCCCTACTACTGCGGTGTAGAAGGCGAGGAGATGGCCGGTCTCAACTGCGGCACCGAGAACTGCTGGGCCATCAACGCCAAGGCGAAGCAGGCCGACATCGACGCCACCATGGACTTCCTCTATTGGTGCGTGACCGATGCCGAGGCTTCCCGGATACTGGTGGATTCCTTCGGCGTCATGCCCTATAAGCAGGCTGTCGCTTCCACCAACGGCTTCCTGGCCAACGCCAACGAGTATGCCAACAAGGGCTGCTACGTCATGGATTGGGCCACCAACTATCAGCCCAACGTGGACGCCTACCGCGCTGCCTTCGTGTCCGCTCTGAACGCCTACAACGCCGATCAGTCCGACGCCAACTGGGAGCAGGTCCGTTCCGCCATCGTGGACGGCTGGGCCTATCAGTACAGCCAGGTGAACGGCTAATCTACCATTCCATGTGACTTAAGAGGGGCGGGCGGCTTCGCCCGTCCCTCGTTCTTTTCTTTTCTGTAAAGCAAGGGGTGTTTCATTTGAAAAGAAAACCGTACGATCTAAGGAAGGGGCCCATCCGCAAGCAATGGTGGATCTTCCTGCTGCCGCTGATGGCAGCCTTCACCATCGGCTTCGTGTGGCCCTTCATTCAGGGCATCTACCTGTCCTTCTGCACCTTCACCACCACGTCCAACGCCAAGCTCAACGGGGTGATGAACAACAAGGCTTTCTTCAACAACTACATCAAGGCCTTCCAGGATCCCACCTTCGTCCGCTCCTTCTGGTATTCGGCCCTGTTCGCCGTGGTGAGCCTCATCATCATCAACGTGCTGGCCTTCACGGTGGCCTACTTCCTCACCAAGGAGCTCAAGGGCAGCAACCTTTTTCGGACCGTGTTTTTCATGCCGAACCTGATCGGCGGCATCGTGCTGGGCTACATCTGGTCCATGATCTTTGACGGCATCCTGCACATCTACGGCAAGACGTTGGTGACCGAACCCGTCTGGGGCTTCTGGGGGCTGGTGATCGTGGTGGCCTGGCAGCAGATCGGGTACATGATGATCATCTATATCGCGGGGCTCCAGGCCGTGCCCAACGACATGCTGGAGGCGGCCAAGATCGACGGCGCCTCCGGCTGGCAGACCCTGTGGCGGGTCACCATCCCCAACGTGATGCCCTCCATCACCATCTGCACCTTCTTGAGCCTGACCAACGGGTTCAAGCTCTTCGATCAAAACCTGGCGTTGACCAACGGTCTGCCCAAGCCCTTCATCAACGGGGTGCCCGTGGGGCAGACGGAGATGATCGCCCTGAACATCTATAACACCTTCTATGTGGGCAACACCTCCGCCCGGGGCACCGCCCAGGCCAAGGCCGTCCTGTTCTTCATCCTGGTGGCGGGCCTCGGTCTCATCCAGCTCTCCGCCACCCGCAGAAAGGAGGTGCAGCAGTAATGAGTCAAAAGAGTCTCGCCAAGGAAAAGACCTTCAAGACGGTGCTTTCCATCGTTTTGGCGGTGATCTGCATCCTCTACATGCTGCCCATCGGCACGCTGATCATCAACACCTTCAAGGGCAGCACCTACGTGAAGTCCGAGACCTTCGCCCTGCCCAACGCCCAGTCCTTCGTGGGATGGGACAACTATGTGAAGGGCATGACCTTCGGCAACTACGACTTCTGGAAGACGGTGCTCTACAGCTTCACCATCACCATCCTGAGCTCCGCCATGATCCTGCTGTTCACGTCCATGGCCGCCTGGTTCATCGCCCGGGTGGATTCCAAGGTCTGCCGGATCATCTACTACCTGTGCGTGTTCTCCATGGTGGTCCCCTTCCAGATGGTCATGTTCACCCTCTCCAAGACCGCGGACACCCTGAAGCTGAACACCCCCTGGACCATCCCCATCGTGTATCTGGGCTTCGGGGCAGGCCTCGCTATCTTCATGTTCGTAGGCTTCGTCAAGGGCATCCCCCTGGAGATCGAGGAGGCGGCGGTCATCGACGGCTGCGGGCCCCTGAAGACCTACTTTTTGGTGGTCTTCCCCATGCTCAAGCCCACCATGATCTCCGTGGGCATTTTGGAGATCATGTGGGTCTGGAACGACTATCTGCTTCCCTATCTGGTCCTGGATCGGAACCTCTACAGGACCATCCCCATCCACATCCAGTACCTCCAGGGCAGCTACGGCCAGGTGGACTGGGGCGCCACCATGGCCCTCATCTTCCTGGGCATCGTCCCCGTGGTGATCTTCTATCTGCTTTGCCAGAAGCACATCATCAAGGGCGTGGCCGCCGGCGCCGTAAAGGGCTGATCCCCTCTCCACACATGCGTCTTCAGCGCGGGTCCTGCCCGCGCTGTTGCTCTTTTGGGGCCGGGGTGGTATACTGAAAAAGCACAAAACACAGGGGGGAATACCATGGAACAGCGGGACTTCATCGCCCGGACCAGCGGGCTCAAGACCAGGGACTACATCGGCTACGGCCTGGTGGACATGGCGGGGTGCTTGATCTTCAGTTTGGTCACCACCCTGCTGCAGAAGTATTATACCGATATCCTGCACCTGGGGCCCCTGTTCATCATGCTCATGTTCATCGGCGCCCGGGTGTGGGACGCCATCAACGACCCCATCATGGGCCGCATCGCGGACACGGTGCGCCCGGGCAGGTTTGGCCGCTATCGCCCCTGGCTCCTGTACGTGGCCGCGCCCCTGGCCCTCTCCGGGGTGCTCATGTTCGTGAAGCTTCCGGGCATGGGCGAGGAGGGCCACCGGGTGGGCACCGCCGTCTACGCCACCTGCACCTACGTCCTCTTCGGCATGGTCTATACGGTGCTCCATATCCCCTATGGATCGCTGGCCTCCGTGGTCACCACCGACGACGGGGAGCGGAACAAGCTTTCCGTCTTTCGCTCCATCGGGGCGGCCCTGGGGTCCATCCCGGTGCTTTTGATCGCCAGCTTCGCCTATTCGAAGCGCTTGGACGCCAACGGCCAGGCGGTCATGGGCGAGAACGGCAAGGCCATCACCGACATGCAGTATGCTCCCGTGCTCCGGGGCGTGATCCTCATGGCCTTAGCCTCGCTGGTCCTGCTGCTCGTCGCCTTTTTGCTCAACAAGGAGCGGGTCCAGACCAAGCCCCGGCCCCGGGAAAAGGGCGGGACGAAGAAGGCGTTGAGGCTCCTGTTTGCCAACCGGTCCTTCGTGGCCATCAGCCTGGCGTCCATGCTGCTCCTCTCCGGGCAGATGTTCACCCAAAGCTTCTACACCTATCTCTTCGACGACTACTTCCACGCCAACTGGATGAACCTGGCCACCCAGGCCTGCACCTACTCCCCCATGCTGGTCATGATGTTCCTTCTGCCCGGCATGGCCCGGAGGATCGGCAAGAAGGAGGTCACCGCCTGGGGCTGCGCGGCCGCCGCCGGGGCGAACCTGATCCTCTTCTTCCTGAGGGGCATGGCGCCGGAGAAGCTCATGTGGGTGTTCCTCGTCCTCTGCTTCGTCTCGGGCTGCGGCCTCACCACGCTGGTGATGCAGCTCTGGGCCATGGTGACGGACGCTTTGGACGATCTGGAGGTAAAGACCGGCAGCCGGGACACGGGCACGGCCTACTCCGTGTTCAACTTCTTTAGAAAGCTGGGCCAGGTCCTGTCCGCCGTGTGCGTGAACGGGGCGCTGCTGGGGATGCATTACCGGTACGAGAAGGGAGCCGTCCAGACCCTGGAAAATTTGAAGATCATGTACGATCTGGCCACCATCATCCCCGCCGTGCTCTTCGGCCTCATGGCCCTGATCCTCTTCTTCTGGTACCCCCTGTCCCGCCAGCGGGTGGCGGCCCTCCAGCAGGAGAAGGAGCGGACGCTGAAGGAATCCTATGAAAACAAGCTCATCGACATCTGAGACGGCAGAAAGGGGCCGCACATGAAGCGCATACGAACGGCGGCGTGGCTGCTGCTGTTGCTGCTGCTCCTGCCCCAGCCCGTTCGGGCCGTCACCAGGACCCGGGGCGCCTTCACCAAGGCGGTGTACGTCTTCCCCTACGGCACGGAAGGGGTTTTTTACCTGTCCCTCTTCTCCGAAGCGGAATCGACCTGGACGGTGGAGACCGACGAGGGGACGGTCCTGTTTCGCGACACCTTCCGGGCCACGGACCGGGACTATCCCGTCCGCTTCCCCGTGACCGAGGCGCTGCCCCGGCGGACCACCCTCCATCTTCTGGCGGACGGGGAGCCCTTGGGGGAGGCCCAGCTCTTCTGCGACCAGTTTCCCAACGACGGGGTGCGGCGGGTGGCCCGGGGGGATAGGAAGGTGGCCCTCACCTTCGATTCCGCCATCAGCGCCGGGTACACCCCGGAGATATTGGACGTGTTGGACAAGTACGGGGTGAAGGCCACCTTCTTCGTGATCGGTCAGTTCGTGGAGAGCAATCCGGCGCTGGCCGCCCACATCGTGGCCCGGGGCCACCTGCTGGCCAGCCATTCCTATACGCATATGGAGATGAGGACCGCCTCCGGCGAACAGGCCTTCGACAACATCCGGCGGGCGGAGGAGGTCATCCGGGCCGTCAGCGGGGCGGAGCGGATCCTCTATCGGCCCCCCTCCGGCACCTCCTACTTCCGGGATCGGGCCATCGCCCGGGGCATGGGAGCGGAGGTCATCCTGTGGACCGTGGATTCCGGGGACGGGTTCCAAACCCGCTCCAAGGAGCAGATCTTGGAGCAGATCCAAAAGGGCATGCGCCCGGGGAGCATCCTGCTGCTGCACGTGTACGGCGGGTTCACGGTGGGCCTGCTGGACGTCGTCCTGCCCGAATATATGGGCCAGGGCTACGAATTCGTCACGGTGCCGGAGCTGCTGCTGCCCGCCGACGATGCCTACATCGACCTTTTTGGCGTCCAGCGGCCCCTGATGCACCGGGATCTGGATGGGGAGACCCTGTCCCTGCTGAAGATAGACGGCCCCCGGGCCGAGGAACCGACCCTGGAGCCCCTTGCGGGGGAAAAGGATTCCACCCTGCCCGACACCGCTCTGCCGAAGGGCCTTTGGCGGGCTCGGGTGACCAACAAAAACGGCTGGGCCTTCCTGGTCTGGGGCCGGGACGGCCGGGGCGAAAGGGAGCTGCTGGTCAGCGGCAGCGGCGTCTATGCGGGGACCGTGCCCCTGCTGGGCCAGGGCCCCTACGGGTTCGAGGTGGAATCGGGGGGCAGCTGGACCATCCAGCCGGAGCCCCTGATTCGAACGGAGGATACCGCCTTCCAGGGCCACGGGGATTCGGTCACGGACCTGTTCGTGCCCGCCGGCTCCACCTATCGGCTGCGCCACCAGGGGGAAGGCGACTTTTTGGTGTGGCTGTACACCACGGCCGGCGAGACCCTGCTCCTCCATGGACTGGGGCCCTGTGAGGAGGAGGCTCAGCTGACGGTGCCGGAGGACAGCCTGGCCTTCTTCGTGGTCCGGGCCGACGGGGACTGGTCCCTGGAGCCCGCGGCATAGCCGCAGGCTGTTTGCACAAGTTACGCGTGTCCTGAAAAGGGCACTCTTTTTTTGTGTCAAAAAAAATCATAAAAAAACGCGAAAAACACTTTACAACTTTAAAGTGATAAAGTATACTACGGTCATTACCACAAAGGAGATACCCAAAAATGAAAAAAACCATGTCCATCCTCGTCGCCGCTCTGCTCCTCCTCACGGTCGTGACGGGCTGCTCAAAGCCCAAGGCGGCAAAAACGGCAGATTCTGAAACCATCAAAGCGAACGGCAAGCTCGTCGTCGGCATCACGGACTTTGCGCCCATGGACTATATGGGCGACAACGGGGAATGGATCGGCTTCGACGCCGACCTGGCCCGGGCCTTTGCCGAAAGTCTGGGGGTCAAGGCGGAGTTCACGGTCATCGACTGGGACAACAAAACCCTTGAACTGGACGCGGGCAACATCGATTGCATCTGGAACGGCATGACCCTGACCGACGGCGTGAAGGCCGCCATGGAGACCAGCAAGCCCTACTGCGGCAACGCTCAGGTGGTGGTCGCCCCCAAGGACAAGGCCGGCAGCCTCGACTACGGAACGCTGACCTTCGCCGTGGAGGCGGGTTCGGCGGCGGAAGAACTGGCCAAGGAGAAGGGCTGGAAGATCGCCTCCATGCAATCCCAGGGCGACGCGCTGCTGGAGGTGGCCTCCGGCGCCAGCGACGCCTGCATCATCGATCAACTGATGGCCGGCGCCATGATCGGGGAAGGCACCAGCTACCCCGATCTGGTCCTGGTGGAAGGTCTCAACGCCGAGGAATACGGCGTGGGCTTCCGCAAGGGCAGCGATCTGGCCGCCCAGCTGGACGCCTTCCTGGACGGCAAGTTCAAGGATGGATCCCTGGCGGAGATCGCCGCCAAGTACGGCATCGACTCGAAGCTCATCGCCCGGTAACGCCCTATGCTGCGGGAAGTCCTCCTCTCCCTTCTCGGCGGCTTCGGCCAGTCGCTGCAGCTATTCTGCTACACACTCATGGGGGCTCTGCCATTGGGCCTCCTGATTGCGTTTGGGTCCATGAATCGTTGGAGACCCCTGCGGGAGGCCGTGCGGGGCCTCGTCTGGGTCGTTCGGGGCACGCCCCTCATGCTCCAGCTCATCGTCATCTACTACGGACCGGGCCTTCTTGCCAACGGCGTCCATCTCTGGGGCGGCGGCGGCACCGGGCGCATGGCGGCAGCGGCTACGGCCTTCATCATCAACTACGCCTGCTACTTCTCCGAGATCTATCGGGGCGGCATCGAAAGCATCCCCCGGGGTCAGCGGGAGGCGGGCCAGGTCCTGGGCATGACCCGCAGCCAGATCTTCTTCCGGGTCCAGCTCCTGCAGGTCTATAAGCGCATCCTGCCCCCCATGGGCAATGAGATCATCACCCTGGTGAAGGACACGTGCCTGGCCCGGATCATCGCCATCTACGAGCTCACCTACGCGGGCCAGGCCTACATCAAGTCCCACGGCCTCATCTGGCCGCTGCTGCTCACGGGCGTGTTTTACCTGCTGTTCTCCGGCATCCTTTCCTGGCTCCTCCGACGGGAGGAGCAGCGGCTCAGCTATTTCGAGTGAGGTGGACCCTATGCCCTATTTGGAGATAACCGGCTTAGGCAAGCGCTTCGGCAGCGCGGACGTGCTCCACGACGTGTCCCTGACCCTAAACCAGGGGCAGATCCTGTCCCTGATCGGCCCATCCGGCGGAGGAAAAACCACTTTTTTGCGCTGTTTGACCTTCCTTGAAACGGCGGACCGTGGTATAATACGATTGAACGGAGAAACGCTCTTTGACGCCGCCCAAAAAAAGGCCAAGGGGAAGAGGCCCCGTCAGCAGGCCTTCGGGTTGGTTTTTCAAGCGTTCCATCTGTTCCCCCAATATACCGTGCTGGAAAACGTCGCCCTGGCCCCCGCCCTGGCGAAGAAGGGGACGAAAGAAGCCCTGCGGGCCAAAGCGCTTGCTCTCATCGAGAAGGTGGGGCTGGCGGATAAGGCGGACAGTTATCCCAACACCCTTTCCGGCGGGCAGCAGCAACGGGCCGCCATCGCCCGGGCCTTGGCCATGGAGCCGGACGTGCTCTGCTTCGACGAGCCCACCAGCGCCCTGGATCCCCTGCTCACCAAGGAGGTGCTGAACGTGATCCGCCTGCTCCGGGAGGAGGGACGGACCATGATCGTGGTCACGCACGAAATGACTTTCGCTCGAGAAGCTTCCGATCAGGTGGCTTTTCTGTTCGGGGGGACCGTGGCGGAGCTGGGCACGCCGAAGGAGATATTCGAAACGCCAAGGACGGAGGCGCTCCAGCGGTTTTTGCAGCAATGATCTTATAAAAATTGAGGGAGGACCTATGGACAAGCGGTCGAGCGAAGAACTGATCCCGGAGCTGTTTGAGACCATACTGAAGCTTCGAACCAAGGAGGACTGCGCCGCTTTTTTCGCGGATCTGTGCACGGAGAAGGAGGTGCAGAACATGGCGGAGCGTCTGGCTGCCGCCCGGCTCCTCATAGAGGGAAAGACCTATTTGCAGGTCATCGAATCCGTGGACATCTC
>JAEEGF011607987.1_pt1 | contig 11297 bp, 9 predicted proteins | sample 9134171 | NCBI WGS metagenome assembly JAEEGF01 (sample SAMN16246542, study PRJNA631951) | gut metagenome | biome: gut microbiome; feature: rumen; material: AP-attached | host: Bos | place: Iran: Karaj | collected 2018-10
ATAATATAGCAAATGATATATGCTATAAAATAGGTTAATATAATTTATTATTAAATCTGCTTTTAATATCATATGTTCTATATATAAAAGAACATCAAACTTGCAAAATTTATAGACTAAAGAAGTCAATATAAATACTGTCAAATAATAAACATCAGTCAAAATGTTAGTATATATTTAGATAATAATTAAATGTTTAATAGCATAGCAGAGTTTATAATATCTACTGACATTATTTATTTCTTGAGAATAATCAAAAGATAACGATTATATTTCATATTATTAATACATAAATTAATTATTTATATCAAATGTAATTTATAATAATTAAAACTATTTATAATTATTAATAAAACAGATAAAATGTTATCAACAATCTTACAAATATCCAAACAAAGTTATCTAATACAAAATTGCATTCTAATTTTTATCTGAATCTTTGTTTCTCTTTCAATTTCTATTTATTTTCATTTACAATCCCGGCATAAAAAAAATAAAACATATAAATAGAATTCAAGTATCTATTTTATTTATATGTTGAATTTATATGTTGTTTTTATACTTTGTATTTATTTGTTCTATATATAAAGAATAATTAGATCTTACTTATTTGAAATTTATGTATTTATCTGGGACACCTTATAAAGTTGTTTATTTAAAAATATAAAACTACAATTCTTTTATTAATTAATAGACTAGGAAAACTGCACAAATAGGCGATTTGTTTTATTATGAGTGACTAAAATAGGAATTTAAAGTAGATAAAAAGGGATTATAAAGTTGAACGAATGGGAAGATAAGGTGTCTAAAAAGGGAACTAAGAAAAAATACCCCAAGTTACCTGTTTAGGGATGTAAAGTGCAGTATTTGGGAAGATAGGTGACCAAAAAGGGAATATATAATATTTAATAGATCCCTAAATCTATAGATGCCAGAACACGCATAAATAGGGCGTTGCAAATAGTCACAAAAGTAAAGGTGACCCAAAAGGGAACGTATAAGTGTACAAAAAGGGAATGATAAAAATCACATAAATAGGTACTAATAGATAACTAAAACGAAATATGTTTTGGAGTAATGAATGCTTAATATAATAAAATTGAGCTTAGATCAGGCCATAAATTAAAAAATATAAATGAAAGGTGACTAAAAAGGGAATTGATTTTAATGTTTGGAATCAGTTTTGAAATTATTAAGTACTAAAATGGGTATTAAAAGTGAACAAAAAGGGATTAAAATAAACCAATATAGTCAAACCATGATAGTCAAAGGTGAACTGAAAGGGAATGGATAATGTGAAAGGTGCACAAAAAGGGAATCAATATGATTGACTAATATGGTTTACAAATCTTTGTATCATCAGGCAATAAAAACCCCAAAATATAGGCAATTAATACTTGAAGGTGACCAAAAAAGGAATATAATAAAATAAAAGGTTTACAAAAAGGGAATGGTATTATATCTTTTTATTCTAAAGGTGTACAAAATAGGAAGGACACTTCTTATCTAAGGTGCATTAAAAGGGAACCTGTGTATAAAAGAACTGGGGGATTTATGAAAGAAGAAAAACGAGACCAACTCATAACAAGACAGAGTTATAAGAAGTCTAATGAATTGATCAACGCTATGGGTAAAGGAACTGCATTAAGCCAGAAACTGTTCGCCATAGGAATGCAGCATATTAAAATAGATGAAACAAACAACGTTGTTGCTACTATATATGGTACAGATTTAAGGAAAATGTTTAAGTCCACTTCCGGATCTTTATATGAACATATAGAAGCGTTATGTGACAGACAGGTAAAGGGGGCAACAATTTTTGATTGGAACCTTCTTATGAAAGATAAGGCCAATGGTAAGATAGAAGCGCATCAGGTGGTTACAGACGCATCTTTTAAAAATGGTACTCTTACACTTCGTTATAATAACTCACTAACTGATAAAATAGTCAATCTTCAAAAGGATTATACAGTACTTAGTTTATCAGACACTCTTAGTCTTAAGAGTGTGTATTCTTTGCGCTTATATGAGATGTTAAAATCTGCATTTGACTATAAAAAAGCTATTGAAAAAATAGATGGAGAGCAGGTTTTTGATTATAATCTGACAGAGCTAAAGCTTGAACTTGGTATAATTACTTCCGGAGGCGATAATAAGATCAAGGCTGAACTTGAAAAAGACTTTCCTGATTATGAAAAAATCGATGAATTAGTCGAGAAAACAGGCCAGACGAAGTATAAAGAGTATAAAATATTCAATAGGAACGTATTATCAAAGGCAAAAGACGAATTAAATAAGAAAACCAGCCTGATAGTTGACTACGAACCTATTAAAAGTGGCAGAAAAACTGTTGGGATCAGGTTCTTTGTTGATAAAAAAGATGTTGGAAATAGCATCAAAAAAGAGAAGCAGATAAATAAAGATGATGTTTTAGATGATCTTATTGATCTTATGCATGATTATTTCAAAGTAAAAGAGATCAAAGAAATTGCAGAATGTGCAGATTATGACATCGATAAGATAAAACAGGCTTATGATTACATGCAGTCCTATAATACTACCGTTGATGTTCCGATTGCATTTATGAAGGACTGCATTAAGAACGAGTATTATAACAACAAGGCTAAGCCAATCTCTCCAAAGAAAAACAGCTTTAATAACTTTGAGCAGAGAACAGATATAAACTTTGAAGAATTAGAAAAGCAACTGTTGGATAATTGATATAATAAATATATGTTATATAACATTGGGGGATTATGGAGAAAATTGTAGCAAAATTACTGATCTATGGGGATATGCCTGAAGAATCAATATTGGTGCAGCTTGCAAAAGTCTCAAAAGATCTGCATAAGCCGGAATATGACAAAGAGGATCTGATAGCAAGAATTTACAAGCAGGTGAAAAGATTACTTGAACTTGGTACAGCTAATGCTTTCGATGATAATCTATGGCATAACTATCTTACTTATTTACTTATAATGGATGAGAATCCATTTAGCCTTACTTGTGAGAAGGTCGGAAGTAAGAATGGAAGCGTAAATCATTTTGCGACCGCTGATTTTCATGCCTTTAAGCAGTTGTTTGAGTATGATTTCAAGGAAATGGAAGAGAAACTTGGAATTGACTGTTTTAGTTGCATAACCAATTACAAGGCTATTGAGAAGCCGGAGCTTATGTACAATTCAAATGTGAGTGAGAAGGTAAGGAATTTATCTTCGAGGCTTGAGAATGCAGCTTCAGATCAGGAGTTTTTTGATATTGTTACTGATTTTTACAAAAAGATCGGTGTTGGTGAGTTTGGACTGAATAAGGCATTCAGGATCAGAGAGCTTTCAAATGGAAAAATAGAGTTTAACCCTATAAATAACATGGATAAGGTCGTTCTGAGCGATCTGGTTGGATATGAAATCCAAAAAAAGAAACTTGTCGAAAATACCAAAGCATTTGTCGAAGGCAAAAAAGCTAACAACGTGCTCTTATTTGGTGATAGTGGTACAGGAAAATCAACCAGCATTAAGGCAATTGTTAACGAGTACTATGGTGATGGCCTCAGGATGATAGAGATATATAAGTATCAGTTTAGGCTTTTATCACAGCTGATTTCCCAGATAAAAAACAGAAATTATAAGTTTATCATCTATATGGATGATCTTTCGTTTGAAGAGGATGAGTCCGACTATAAGTTCCTGAAGGCAGTCATAGAAGGCGGTGTGGAGACTAAACCGGATAATATACTTATCTATGCTACTTCCAATAGAAGGCATTTGATAAAAGAAACATGGAAAGATAGAAGAGATATAGAGCAGGATGGCGATATACATAGATCTGACACAATGGAAGAAAAGCTGTCTCTTGCTAACAGATTTGGTGTCAATATAGGCTATTATAAGCCATCGAGACAGGAATATTACAATATAGTGAAAGAACTTGCCAAGAGAAATGGAATAGAGATGGATGAAAGCAATCTTTTCCTTGAAGCTGACAGGTGGGAGTTAAATCACGGCGGTGTTTCTGGAAGATGCGCACAGCAATTCATAAATCATCTATCAGGAAATAATTAAGGATCCCATTTGAGGTTAGGACAATCAGGAGCGCAGCCTTGCAGGTACTCATTTCGAACAGTACAGGATGCGTTTCTGCAGTCTCTGCATCTGAAAGAATAGTGATAAGAGTAGCGGATTTTGCAAGCACGGCAGCAAAAAGGAGTGCCACTATTTCTAGCGACAAATGTTCGACCACATCCCATGCATGTTTGAACAACATTATGAGCCATAATTTCCTCCTTTATATATAATTATCTAGCAATTTGGTATATAATCAATTAAATTGTAATTAAATGAAAATAAAGAGGATATAAATCATGCATGAAATGAGCTATATTTCACGGATGGTAGCTCTGGCCATAGATGTAGCAAAAGAAAACAATGCTAAAAATGTAAAAAGTATCGTAGTTCAGATCGGAAAAACAAGTGGTGTAATGCCGTATTATATGTATAAGTATTATCCGGAAGCGGCAAAGGGAACAATACTTGAGAATGCAGAGCTTGTATGCGAGGAAGTTCCGGTAAAAGCTCTTTGTGAAGAGTGTGGAAGTGAGTATTATCCAACTAGTGACAACAGATACCTTTGTACTGAATGTGGTGGAAGAAGAGCGCATATAATCGAAGGGAAAGGCGTTACATTAAAAAATATAGTTATAGAAGATATATAACATTTATATGTTATACAACGCAAATGTTTAAGCAAACTATTGACTTACACAATGCAGGGAGGTAGTTTTGAATACATTATATATTGAGTGCAAGATGGGTATAGCGGGCGACATGCTTACAGCAGCGCTGATCTCACTTTTTGACGATGTAAAAGAGAAAGAAAAAGAGCTGAATGAAATAGGAATACCTAATGTTGAATTTGTGCTTGAGGATTCAACAAAGTGCGGCGTAGTCGGTAAGCATATGAGAGTTCTTGTGAAAGGTCAGGAAGAACCTGATTCTGAAGAAGAGCATCATCATGCACATGAATATGAACATGACCATGCACATTCTCATGAGTTTACTCATAGCCATGACGATGAGCACACCCATGAGCATGAAGGGCATCATCATCACAATAAGCTCTATGACATAGAGGACATCATTGAGAATTTAAATATCTCAAAAGAGATAAAAAGTGATGTCAGAGAAGTTTATGAGCTTCTCGCGCAGGCTGAAAGCAAGGTTCATGGAGTTCCGGTTTCGGAGATACATTTCCATGAAGTAGGTAATCTTGACGCAATAGCTGATATAACCGCAGTCTGCTATTTAATGCATGAGCTTGATGCAGATAAGATTGTTGTATCACCGATAAATGTTGGTGGAGGAACAGTGAAATGTGCACACGGTATATTACCGGTTCCAGCGCCTGCAACAGCTCTTTTGCTGGAGGGAATTCCGAGTTACGAGAGTGATAGCATAAAATCAGAGCTTTGCACTCCGACAGGAGCAGCTTTAGCTAAATATTTTGCTTTTGATTTCGCTTCTCAGCCTGTCATGAATGTTAAAAAAATTGGTTACGGTATGGGGAAAAAGGATTTTCCTCAGGGAAATTTTGTGCGGGCTATATATGGGGAGAGCAACGATGAATACGAAAATGACAGAATAGTAGAGCTGTCATGTAACATAGATGATATGACTCCTGAAGAGATTGGTTTTGCAACTGAAAGACTCTTCGAGGCCGGCGCAGTGGAGGTTTATACAATACCAGTTGGTATGAAAAAGAACAGGCCGGGAGTTATTTTAACTTGTATGTGTAGGCTTGATAATAGAGAGAAAATCTTAAAAGAATTGTTCAAGAACACTACGACCATTGGTGTGCGTGAGAACATTTGCAACAGATATATCTTATCCAGAACAATAGATACTATAGAGACTCCATATGGTATGGTTCGCGTAAAAGAAGCGACTGGATATGACGTAAAACGGAAAAAGCTGGAATATGATGATATAGCAGGAATTGCAAGAAGAACCGGAAAAAGCATTATGGAGATAAAAAAAGAATTGGAAGTATCATTTTGATACTTCCAATTCTTTTTTTATGAGCAATTATATAGTGCATAATTAAAACAAATATTGTATAATCAACGGTATAAAGTATTATTTCTAACACTAAATGGGGGATGCATAATGTCAGAATTAGAGAGCCACGGAAAAATCGAGTATTCTTCTACAACTAACTTCACCTCAAATGATATTTTATACATGCTGAAGGATCTTCCGGATGCATGCTGCATTTTCAAGGTTTTAACAGATCCTTTTGGAACTGTTAAAGACATGCTTTTCCTGTTTGCCAATGAAAAATATGCACAGTTGGTAAAAAAACCATCTGCAGAGCTGATAGGAAGTACATATTTTGAGACGGTTACTAACAGGGATGAAGATTGGATCAAATATAGCTATCAGGCAGCGATTTTGCGTCAGTCTTCAATTATTAGAACTTATAATAGTGATTATGACAAATGGTTCGAATTTTGGGCAGTTCCGGTGTATCAAAAGGGATTTTGCGCCTTCATTATTCATGATGTTACTGCAGCCAAAAGAGATGAAGACGATAAAATTCTTAAGAGAAATAGTAATAACCTGGTAATCGAGTGTGCAAAAGAGCTTTCCTCTGCTGAATTTGGAAAAGGCATTAAGAAAGTTCTTAAAATCCTTGGAACTGCAATCGAAGCTGACAGAGTATTTATAGTTGAGACTCAGGATAGAGAGATAAAAGCTATACACGAATGGGTCAGCGGATCAGCACCAGCAAAGCTACCTACAAAAAAGGATTTTGAAAACAATGACTTTATATCTCTTTGGCAAGGTCAGCTTAAGAATAAAGATATTACAGTAGTAAACGACACACATAAACTAAAAGAGCGCAACGAAGATTTTTATGATAAGTTTTTAGCAGGCCATGTTCACAGATTCATAGTAGCTGCAATTAAGGACAAAAAAACTGTATTAGGTTATCTTATCGTTGATAATTTTGCAAATGACGTTCCCTTAAATGTCACCGATGTAATAGAATCCGCAGCAGTCTTTATTTCATATGAGTTGCGAAATAGGGCGTTGACTAATGAAATGATGTATCTTGGCAGCCATGATCCTCTTACGGGGCTTGGGAACAGATACTCGCTTAATCAGACACTGGTACTTCTCAGCGGCATGTCTGTAAATGTCGGAGTTTGTTATGTGGATATAAATGGTTTAAAAGAGATAAACGACGAAAAAGGACATGAAGCAGGCGATGAACTGATAAAACAAGTCGCAAATGTTTTTGGTAGTGTCTTTAAGAAAAAATACTGCTATCGAATAGGCGGAGATGAATTCATCTCAATCATACCGGAAATAGAAAAAGATAAATTTAACGAGCTTGTTGATAAACTAAGAAACAAGAAGATAGAAGCTGCAATAGGAGCGGTATGGAGCAAGAATTCAAGTGAAATAAATAAAGCTGTAAAACAGGCTGATGAAGCCATGTATGATGACAAGATGAAGTATTATAAAGACCACGAAAGACGTCATGGAAAGGCAAAAAACTAAACAATATAATATAAACTAAGAAAGTAAATACCCCATCGCAATGATTGCGATGGGGTATTTTTATATAACATCAATAATACATATATCAAGCTAATGAAGCTGTGATGATTGACATTGAGTATACTTCAAGAGCATTGCATCCACGAGAAAGATCGTTGATAGGTGCATTAAGACCTAAAAGGATAGGGCCATATGCTTCAAAGTTACCCATACGCTGAGCAATCTTATAACCAAGGTTACCAGCATTGATATCTGGGAAGATGAATGTGTTTGCATGTCCAGCAACCTTTGAACCAGGAGCCTTCTGCTTTGCAACACGTGGAGATACAGCAGCGTCAAACTGAAGCTCACCATCGATAGGGATTTCAGGATATCTCTCCTGAGCCTTCTTAGTAGCGTTCTGCATCTTTGTTACAGTGTCGTCTTTTGCAGATCCCTTTGTTGAGAATGAAAGGAATGCAACCTTAGGATCAACACCGAATCTCTGTGCACAGTTAACTGTCTCGCCACAGATCTCTACGAGCTCATCCTCGTTAGGATTGATATTGATTCCACAGTCAGCCATTGCGATAACTTCATTTTCACCTGTTGCTGAAGGGCGAACAAGGATGAAGCATGAAGAAACAATTGTGTTCTCTGGCTTTGTCTTAATGATCTGAAGTGCTGGACGAACTGTATCAGCTGTTGAATATGTAGCACCTCCGAGAAGACAGTCGCCAAGGCCCATCTTTACGAGCATTGTTCCAAAGTAGTTTGTCTGCTTAAGGATAGGAATAGCCTTTTCAGGTGTCATTCCCTTGCTCTTTCTAAGCTCGCAAAACATATCTACCATCTCATCAAATTTATCGAAATTCTCAGGATCAATGATCTGAGCGCCTCTGATGTTGTAGCCGGCATCCTCAGCTGATTTATTGATCTCATCTGGGTTTCCTAAAAGAATAGGCTTAAGGAAGTTACCAGCAAGTAATCTTGAAGCTGCCTCAAGAATTCTTGGGTCAGATCCTTCAGGGAAAACGATTGTTTTTGGGTCAGCTTTAAGTTTTTGTATCATATCACCAAATCCGTACATTATTTATCCTCCTTGTATGTATCAGATATATTTTTAATCGACGATTGCGATTATAATACTTCTAGGATGCAAAAAACTTGATTTAACTCAAGTTTACTAAAAATTCACCAAAAAAGGTTGATAATTATTTAACTTACTTATATATTATTTAGTATACTTATCACGGAGGTACAAAAATGAATATGAATCCAATGCTGCTTATGCAGCTTCAACAGCGCTTTGGACTGTTTTCACAGGAACATCCAAAGGTATTACCTTTCTTTAGAGCAATTGGAGACAATGCCATGCAGGAGGGAACAATAATTGATATCAAGGTAACTACTCCTGATGGGAAAACATTAGAGTCCAACATAAAGCTTACTGCCAATGATATTGAAACAGCTAAAATGATGAAAAATATGGGAAATCAGTAATAAAAAAGCATCTCTTGGTTTTGGGGTCATTACCAAGAGATGCTTAAATTTTATTATTTTTTATACAGTTGAATAACCAAATCCATTGCAGATAGCATCAACAGCAACTCCAGATTTGCATAAAGGACAATTATCATGTGCGTAGCTGGCGTAATCTGGAAGGTCTCTTGTAGTAAACAGCGCCCTTATAGGGAAGTTTTCAATCTGAGTAGCAACTGAGAATACAGCTGAAATACCCACAATCTCGCCGCCGTAGAACCTGATGGAATCAAGAGCACTCTTTAATGTGCCGCCTGTTGTGGCAGAATCGATCAGGATAAGGACTTTTTTACCATTTATCATGTGCTTATTGTTATCTCTGAACATAATCTGATCATTTACATTGATCTCAGGACTTGTAATATACATGGTCTTGTGGGAATTCATTGAAAGAATTCCTGCTTCTGTAAGCTTATTGGCCATGTAAGAGCCAATAACTTCTGTACCATTGAGGCACAGTATAGTATCGATGATATCAGAGGTCATATACATTTCTGCCAAGGATTCACCTGCAGCTCTGGCCTCTTTCATTCTGGCCTTTGTATCACAAAGATCGATGTAATAGTTAACATGAGAATGAGGTGTTATAAAATGTCCGGGTGTATAACGTAGAAGAACATCTTTGTTTCTAGAATACTCCATCTTTTTATAATTTTGCATAGTCAACCATCCTTTCTCATCAGCCTGATAATAATATTTATATATAAAATAATATCATTATATTATCTAAATTCCAATTATTTATCAGGCATTTTTGGGTGACTTCATGTTCTTGATCACAAACAATGTACCAAGCATCAGAAGTATACCAATAGGAAGGCAGATCAGCCAGTTTTTCAAAAATCCTGCAAATACATATGCAACCAGGGAAACAGCAGCGGCTGTAAGTGCATATGGAAGCTGGGTTGAAACGTGGTAGATGTGTTCACACTGGGCACCGGCACTTGCCATGATCGTTGTATCAGAAATAGGTGAACAGTGATCTCCACATACAGCACCAGCCATGCAGGCAGAAATTGAAATTATCATGAGCTCATTGTTAAGATTTCCGCCAAATACATTAACAACTATAGGAATGAGGATACCAAAGGTTCCCCAGGACGTTCCGGTTGCAAATGCAAGGAAAGCGCCTACAACAAATACTATTGCAGGGATAAAGCTCATAAGTGCAGCATTGTCTGCAATATTCTGAACCAGGCCTGCAACATATGTAGCTGCTCCAAGTGAGTCAGTCATTGATTTAAGAGTCCATGCAAAAGTAAGAACCATGATAGCAGGTACCATGCTCTTAAATCCTTCTGGAAGAGCATTCATACATTCTGTAAAGCTAAGAACTCTGGTGCATACATAGAAAACAATTGTTATTATAAGCGCTGCGACAGATCCATAAACAAGACCAACAGATGCGTCAGAATTTGAGAAAGCATCTACAAAGTTTTCGCCGTTAAAGAAGCCACCTGTGTAGATCATTCCGATTATGCAGCAAATGATAAGTGCGATAATTGGAAGAATGAGGTGAATAACTTTACCATTATTAGATACTGGAGGAGTTGGCTGATCCTCAGCACCGGTAAGAGATGCAGCTTCTTTTTTAGCTTTATTTTTTTCTGATGCCTTTCTTGAGTTGTGCTCAGCAACTTTCATCGCGCCATAGTCGAAATTCATGAGGGTGAGCCCAAACATCATTGCGATGGTCAAAAAAGCATAGAAGTTGTAAGGAATAGCTCTTACAAATAAGGTAAGGCCGTTAGCACCATCAACGAAACCAGTTACAGCAGCTGCCCATGAGGAGATAGGGGCGATGATGCATATTGGAGCTGCAGTAGCATCAATAAGATATGCAAGCTTTTCTCTGGAAATCTTGTGTTTATCAGTAACCGGACGCATAACTGAGCCAACTGTAAGGCAGTTAAAATAGTCGTCGATAAAAATGATCATTCCGAGAAGTACAGTGGCAATCTGAGCGCCTATCTTTGTTTTTACATGCTCGGAAGCCCATTTTCCAAAGGCTGCTGAACCACCGGCACGATTAATAAGCATTACGATGCTGCCTAGAATTACGAGGAATATAAGAATTCCAATGTTCCATGGGTCCGAGAGCTGACCAATCATCCCATCGACGAAAACATGCTCTATTGTTCCTGTGAAACTAAATCCGGAATAAAGTAGTCCCCCAACTAAAATACCAATGAATAATGATGAATAAACTTCCTT
>JAEEGF012113150.1_pt1 | contig 11295 bp, 10 predicted proteins | sample 9134171 | NCBI WGS metagenome assembly JAEEGF01 (sample SAMN16246542, study PRJNA631951) | gut metagenome | biome: gut microbiome; feature: rumen; material: AP-attached | host: Bos | place: Iran: Karaj | collected 2018-10
GCCATCAGCTCGTAACGGTAGGTTTTTGCAAGCACCGACGCGGCAGCAATGCTTGCATATGTAGCATCGCCGTGTACAACCGTAGCATAAGCATAGCCGTCGAAGGGCGTGAAGCGGTTGCCGTCGACCAGCAGGAAATCGGGCTTGACTTTCAGGGCGCGTACAGCCCTCTGCATGCCGGTGATGCTGGCCCTGAGAATGTTGATACGGTCGATCTCTTCCGCCTCCACCGCCACCACGGCCCATGAGATCGCTTCTTTTTCGATTATGGGGCGCAGAGTTTCGCGGGCCGCGCGGCTCATCTGCTTGGAGTCGTTCAGCAAAGGGTGATGAAAACCAGGCGGCAAAATTACCGCGGCGGCATATACCGGACCTGCCAGGGGCCCGCGTCCCGCCTCGTCGCAGCCGGCTTCGAGACGTCCGGGTTCCATATAACTGAGCAGATTGATTTCGGTCGGCATAATACGCAAAGTTACACAAAATGCCGGAACTCACAACAGGGAGCGGGCTACTTCTTCAGCGAGTCGACCTTAACTATCAGAGCATTAATGATTTCGATGAGGGTTTCGTTTTGCCGGGAGAGAATGTCCACCTTCTCGTAAAGGGCGTCGAGACGGTCGGCAACGTCGCTCTCCGACAAATAGCCGCGCAGGCGGGGCTCTCCGAGGAGAATATCTTCTTCGTCCTTACCGATCACCCGGGCGAACTTGGCAAGGTTACGGCTGAACATATTGGTTTTGCCAAGCTCGAAATTGCTGTAGGTCGAGCGTTCGATGCCCATCAAGTCGGCCATCTCGTCTTGCGAATAGCCTCCCTGGATGCGCAGTTTCTTGATGTATTCGTGCACTTTTCCCATAGCTGTCGATTACTGAACAAATTTAAGAGTTCGTAACGGCTTAAGCTATAGTGTTTTTATGGACATTTTTCTATAAAAATCAGACAAAAACTTAAATAATCAGCAAAAAGTGGTTTTGACCCCCTCATTTACCCCCTCGCCTTTGTTGCATTTTTACAGACATCTGTCCAATTTTGCAGCACAGACCAGGGCGGCCGGCGCCCCTTTGACGGATAAAAACGAAAGTTATGAGAGAAAAAGTTTACAAAGAATTTGAGACGCTGCTGGAATCGGGCCGTTACAGCAGTTTCGAGTCGGTTTGCAGGGCCATGGGGCTCGCTCCGGACGATGTCGACGAGTTCCTTATGGCCGAATTAGGTTACTCCGGAGAGCAGGTCTTTAATTATTATTTTGGTAATCGGTGTAAAAATTATTAGATTTGCAGACTTTGATAATTAACAACACCTGATACAATGAAAGAATACCAAACCAAAGAGGTCCGCAACGTAGTTCTGCTCGGCGCTACCAAGTCCGGCAAGACCACTCTTGCGGAGGCCATGCTCTTCGAGGGCAAAGTTATCTCCAGAATGGGCTCCATCGAAGACAAGAACACCTTGTCCGACAGCAACGAGCTTGAGAAAATCAACCAGCGTTCCATTTATGCGACGCCGCTCTACGCAGAGTTCGCAGGCGGCAAGATCAACATCATCGACGCCCCCGGTTCCGACGATTTCATCGGCGGTGCCTATTCTGCTTTCCGCGTGTGCGAGAGCGGCGTCCTGGTAATCAACGCCCAGCAGGGCGTGGAAGTCGGCACCGAGAGCTTCGTGCGCAGGGCCGAGGCCCAGAAGCTGCCTATGATCATAGCTGTTAACCAGCTGGACGCTGACAAGGCCGACTGGGATAACGTGCAGAACTCCATGAAAGAGACCTTCGGCGGCAAAATAGTGAACGTTCAGTTCCCCAATGCCTCCGGCGCTGCATTTGACGGCGTTATCGACGTTCTCACCATGAAGTATTACAAGGGCGGCGAGGTTCTGGACATCCCTGCCGATGCAGCCGACCAGGCCGAGGAATATCGCGAGCAGCTCATCGAAAAGGCTGCCGAGTTTGACGACGCTCTTATGGAGAAATACTTCGAAGAGGGTACCCTCAGCGAGGAAGAGATCCACAGCGGTCTTAACAAGGGTATCGTCAGCGGCGAGCTCTACCCCGTGTTCTGCGTCTGCGGCAAGAAAGACATCGGCGTCAAGCGCCTCATGGAGTTCATCAAGGACGTTGCACCCGCTCCCGAGGTCAAGGAGAACGGCCCCACCTCCCTGTTCATCTACAAGAACGATGTCGAGCAGCACCTTGGCGAGGTTTCTTACTTCAAAGTGATGAGCGGCACCCTTACCACCGGCATGGATCTGGAAGATCCTACCAACGGCGGCAAAGACCGTTTCTCCGCCATCTACGCAGTGGCCGGCAGCAAGAAGGAGCCCGTCACCAGCCTCCATGCAGGTGACTTCGGCTGCGCCGTCAAGCTCAAGAACAGCAAGTCCAGCACCACTCTCGCAACTCCCGGTTCCGATATCGTTTACGACCGTATCCAGTATCCCGCTCCCAAATACCGTTGCGCCATCAAGGCCAAGGTCCAGCAGGACGACCAGAAGCTCGGAGACGCTCTCAAGAAGATTGCATCCCAGGATCCTACCGTGGTAGTAGAGTATTCCAAGGAGCTCCGCCAGACCATCCTTTCCGGTAACGGCGAGCAGCACATCAACATCGTCAAGTGGCGTCTGAACAACGAGTTCGGCCTGGAGGTCGAGCTCTTCGCACCCAAGGTGCCTTACCGCGAGACCATCACCAAGGTGGCAAGCGCACAGTACCGTCACAAGAAGCAGTCCGGCGGCGCCGGCCAGTTCGGCGAGGTCCATCTGCTCGTTTGCCCTGCCGAGGGTGACCTGAACACAAAGTTCATGATCAACGGCAAGGAGACACAGCTCAACATCAAGACCCAGGATATTACCGAGCTCGAATGGGGCGGCAAGCTGGAGTTCTACAACTGCGTGGTCGGCGGCGCCATCGACCTTGGCTTCATGCCCGCCATCCTCAAGGGTATCAAGGAAAGAATGGTAGAGGGTCCTCTTACCGGTTCTTACGCCCGCGACATCCGCGTATTTGTGTACGACGGTAAAATGCACCCGGTTGACTCCAAGGAAATCGCCTTCATCATCGCTGGCCGCAACGCCTTCCGTGAGGCTTTCCGCAACGCTGGTCCTAAGATCCTCGAGCCTATCTACAACGTAGAGGTTATGACTCCCAGCGAGTATCAGGGAGCCGTTATGTCCGACCTCCAGAACCGCCGCGGTATGCTCGGCGACATGGGTGCAGACAAGGGCTTCGCTATCCTCAAGGCACGCGTTCCTCTGGCTGAGCTTTACCGCTACTCCACCACTTTGAGCTCGCTCACTGCAGGTTCGGCCACCTTCACCATGGAATTCGCCGACTACCAGCCTGTTCCCGGTGATGTACAGACCAAGCTCCTCGCCGAGTACGCAGCACAGGAAAAGGAAGAGGACTAATACTCCCCTCCCCATACTTCTACCGGTCCGCTCCTCCCTGGGCGGACCGGTTTTATTGCCGCCAGCCGGCTCAGAACCGCTGAAGATGAACTATATGAAAAAGCTTATACTGTTTGACCTTGACGGCACTTTGCTCGACACGATTGAAGATTTGGGCGAAGCCGTCAACCACTCCCTGCAGGCCCACGGGCTTCCTGTCCGGGCGAAGGAAGAGTTTCCCGCGATGGTCGGCCACGGAGTACGCAACCTGATAAAGAACGCACTCCCTCAACATCTTAAAGAAGACGCGGCAATCCTTGACTCATGCCTCAAAGTCTTTGTGGATTATTACTCTTCACACATTGATATCCACACTAAACCTTACGACGGAATAACGGAGCTCCTGCATCGCCTAAACAGCCGGAACATTAAGTTGGCCGTGGTTTCGAACAAGTTCCAGAAGGGCGCCGAAAAGCTGGTCGGCAAGTTCTTCGGCGACATTGCCTTTGTATGCATCCTCGGCAACCGCCCCGGACATCCGCTCAAGCCGGACCCGGCAATAGTCGAGGAGGTACTCTCCGCTGCCAATATGAAAAAGGAAGACTGCGTCCTGGTCGGGGATTCGCTGCCGGACATGCTTACCGCAGCCAACAGCGGAATAGACGCTATAGCGGTCAGCTGGGGATACTGTAAACCTTCCGAACTCTCCCTCTACAGGATAGCAGGGAACACGGAAGAGCTGGAATCGATCCTTAGCAGATAAACGCCTCTTATTCCTTTATAAGAGAGTCGAATGTGGTGCGGCTGACGGGGAGCGAGAAGGCAATACCCTGGCCGTTGGTCGAGAGGCCCGACTCCTTGTAGATAGAGCGCATCACGGCGTCCTTGATGTCAGCGGTCACAAGTATAAAAACCACCTCCTTGTTGGGCTGTATGCTGATGTTGAAGAACTCTTCTGCCTCGGGATTGGCGGTGCCGCGGCCCTTGATGACCGAGCCGCCCCGGGCACCTGCCTTGGTGGCCGCTTCGGCAACATTCTGAGAAAAGCCGGCGTTGACTATACAGACTATCAATTCGTATTTATTATCCATGGCGATTGCTATTTTACAGTGGTTCTTTCGTTACTTAAAAATCCGTACACAAGAGTGCCTATCACACTCGTCAGGGGAATCGTAAACGCAATTCCCTTATAATCTTTACCCTTGGCTATAGTATCGTGGAAGAAATCGACAAGGCCCTGGGCCTCGTCGCTCCGCACCACACTTGCCAGCAAGGTCTTTGGCGAGGGAGTAAGTCCCAAAGAACTGAGCAGCATATGAGTCACTCCGGAACAAGGAGTGATAAACTGAGCGTTAGCCTGGTGGGACTGTATGATACTGGAGTAATAAGCTGCCTTCTTGTTGTGGACCACGGCCACGAAAAGCTCGAGCTTTACAGGTGCGACATTACGTGTTTCCATAGGCTTACTCAAAGTAAATGATTTGATCGTCAGCAGCCTCGAGGATACGGCGCATGGCCACACTCTTGCGCCTGCGCACGCTCATCACCGACTTGAAACCGAGAGACTGTATGGTGATAAGCGGAGTCATTGCCACCATAGCCACCACACCGAATGCAAAATCCAGCACCGACGACTCTCCCTGCATGGCAACGCAAGTACCTATCACCATCGGCAAAATAAAACTGGATGTAAGAGGACCGCTGGCCACACCGCCGGAGTCGAATGCGATGGCGGTGTAGAGCTTGGGCACGAAGAACGACAGTCCGAGCGAAATCAGATAGCCCGGCACAAGGTAGTACAGGAGCGAGAATCCAAGATAAACCCTAAGGACCGACAGACCGATGGATACTCCCACGCCAAGAGAAAGAGCCAGCATCATCTGCCGCTTCGAAACCTCCCCGCCTGTGATATCTTCTACCTGATTATTAAGCACATGCACAGCAGGTTCCGCCAGAACCACCACGGTGCCGATTACGAAGGCGAAGACTATGATGAGCCAGGGATTCTCTGCGGCCAGGCCGGCGCCGATCTTGTAGCCGATGGGCATAAATGCCATCTCAACCGCCGACAGGAAAACAACGAGGCCCACGAAAGTGTAAACGGCACCCACAAGTATCTGCACCAGCTTGTTGCCGGGGAGCTTGAGGATCAGGAACTGCAGGGCGAAGAAAACCAGAAGCACCAGCAGCAGCGACTGGCCGACATCTATCATCTGCCCCACGAAAACGTTGCCTATGCCCTCTTCCAGGACAGCTTCCATAGAATAGTCCGGAACCTGATAGTCGATGCTTCCGCTTGACATCATCGAGAGGAACAAGACCGCAAGAACAGGGCCCACAGAACAAAGCGCGATAAGGCCGAAGCTGTTTTCACTGGCGTTCCTGCCGCCTACCGTAAGGGCGATACCCACGCCGAGAGCCATTATGAACGGCACCGTTATGGGGCCCGTGGTCACGCCTCCGGAATCGAAAGACAGGGCGAGCAGCGAGCCGCGGCCTCCTTCGATAAGCAGAGCCGTGATGCAGAACAGCATCATGTACAGAAACATCAGGATAGAGGGAAGGTCGAGGTGCAGCAGGATCTTGAATACTCCCAGCACCAACAGCAGACCGACCCCTATGCCCACCGTGTAAATCAGCATCTTGGAATTCATCACCGCACTCACCTGCCCGGCAAGCACGGAAAGGTCGGGCTCCGCCACGGTAATCAGCACCCCCATCAGAAGGCACACGCTTACAAGGACCGGTGTCCTTTTTGACTTGGTAAGACCCTCGCCGATGTACTGTCCCATAGGTGTCATTGCAAGGTCGGCTCCCAGATTGAAGAGACCGATTCCGATCACCAGCATGAGTGTAGCTATGAAAAACAAAACCAACTCACGATTGGATATCTCAACCCATGGTAACAAATACAAAGCGAGTACAATTGCACTGACGGGAAGCACCGAAGTCAGCGCCTCTTTAAGCTTGTCTAACAACGAAGACCAAAGCTGTCCCGAAATACTGTCGGATTTCTTCATACTCAATTTGGATATACAAAGATAATAGTATTTTTCCTAACTTTGCATTCATATGACTTTGATTCTGACTGGAAGCCCTACGCGCTACGGAGAGGACAGGTTTACCGAAGACAATGGTTTTTTGGCTACGGTACGCGCTTCCATCCCCCTTCGGCCAAGGGTCTTGCTGGTCAGCGCGGCACCGGACGACGAGGCCTTCTCCGAGAGCGTTCTCGCAGATATCAGCCTCTGCATCAGGAATTCAGGCATCGACCCATCGAAGATAACAATGCTTGACCGGCGCAATTGCGGGTGCGCCGCGGAACTCGTCGCGCAGGCCCATTGGATAGTGCTTTGCGGCGGCCACGTACCCACGCAGAACCGCTTCCTTCATGAGATACACCTGAAAGAACTTCTGCACAATTTCCGCGGACTGGTGATGGGGTGCAGCGCCGGCAGCATGAACTGCGCCGACATGGTCTACTCTCACCCCGAGCGCCCCGGCGAGGCGGCCGACCCCTCATACAAGCGGTGGCTCAAAGGCCTGGGACTCACAAAGCTCCGCATCATTCCGCACTATTATCAAGTCAGGGATGCCGTAGTTGACGGACAGCGCCTGTTTGAAGATATAATCTTCCCCGACAGCTACTCGCACTCGTTTTATACCTTCCCCGACGGGGGCTATATCGTAAGCCGCTCCGGCCGGGAAACCCTGTACGGGACAGCATGGGAAATATCAGGCGGCGCCATGCGGCAAATCAGTAACGAAAATCAAGTGTATACTTTTATGAACGTTGTTTTTATTTCTCCTCATTTTCCACAGACCTACAGCCACTTCTGCGCTGCTCTAAAGCGCAACGGAGCCAACGTGCTGGGCATTGCCGACACACCCTGGGGCGCCCTTAACGACGAGCTCCGCGGCTCTCTGTCCGACTATTATCAAGTACGCAACCTTGAAGACTACGAAGAGGTGTACCGCGCCGTGGCATGGTTCGCCCACAAGTGGGGACACATCGACTGGATAGAATCGAACAATGAATACTGGCTCGAGCAGGACGCACGCCTGCGCACCGACTTTAACGTAAACTCCGGCATCAAGCTCGACAGCATCGACGGCATCAAGGAAAAGTCGGAGATGAAGAAGTACTATGCTGCCGGAGGCATACCCACCGCCCGCCAGATCAAGGCGGCAGAAGGCCTGGAGGCCGTGCGCGCATTCGCCCGCAAGACAGGATACCCCATAATTGCCAAGCCCGACAACGGCGTGGGTGCAAGCGGCACTTTCAAGATGCACTCCGACCAGGAGCTTGAAGCCTGGTTCGGCGAGCACGCGAGCAACTACGGCGCATTTGTGGTGGAAGAATTCATCACCGGCCTTCTGACATCATACGACGCAATCTACAACTCGGCCGGAGAGCCTTTGTTCGAGTCGATGGGAGTTTATCCCACGCCCATAATGGACATCGTGCACGGGAACCTCGACTCCTGCTACTATGTCGAGAGAGACGTCCCTGCGGCGCTCTCGCGCATCGGACGCCGTACCGTCAAGGCTTTCGGCATCAAGAGCCGGTTCGTGCACCTGGAATTCTTCAAGCTCGACCGTGACCGCGAAGGTCTCGGAAAGAGGGGCGATTTTGTGGGGCTGGAAGTGAATATGCGGCCTGCAGGGGGCTACACGCCCGATATGATGAACTTCGCCCACTCAACGGACGTATTCCAGATATGGGCCGATATGGTGACTTTCGACTCCCGGCGCAAAGGGAGCGGAGAGCAGTACTGGTGCGCCTACGCCAGCAGGCGCGACTGCTACCGCTACGTCAACTCGCACGAAGACATCCTTGCCGAATATGGCGCCGGAGTTTACTCCCCCGCCGATCCCTCCCTTGGCATCTGCATGTGCCAGCGCATGCCGGACGCCCTCTCCGATGCCCTTGGCAACCAGGTCTATATGGCCCGCTTCAGCTCGCGCAAAGACATACAGCCCTTCTTCGACTTCGTTTGCCGCAGAGCCTAGGACGGCAGTTTTTTTATATTTGCATCATCCTCATTAATAGCATCATATGATTGAGCCCCATTCTTTTTTAAGGTATACAGCGCCCAAGACGGAGCTGGCTGCCACTTGCACCCACGACCTTTTATGCGATTCGGTCACTCACTATGAAGTCGATTCCGAATTGGTTATCGTTGATGGTCCCGAACTTTAAATCCGAGCGCTATGAAAAAGATTAATTTGATTTGCCTGGCGGCCCTGATGTTTACCGCCTGCCTTAGTGAAAAAGAATTGGACACCGCCCCCGAGACTCGGATAGCTCCGGGCAAAATAACCATTACCGCCACCATAGGCGAAGGTACCGGAACCAAGTTGTATCTGGAAGAAGACACCGGAAAGTTGTTCTGGGAGGGTGACGAAGACCCTATAGGTGTATTTACCGGAAATCCTGAAGATACAGGTGCCGCCTTTGCGATGGAAGAGTCGAGCAGCGCTTCGACCGCCACGTTTACCGGCGAACTTAAATATCCCGTGGGAGAATATCTATATGGTATTCATCCATATACAGGAAGTGAATACAACCATCTGTGCGGAATGGTGGACGGCAAAATCAGACTGCCTCTGCTGAACGGCTTCGATGTATATGATTTTCAGGACGGCAAGATTTTCGGGTACGAGACCAGGCCTCATTTGCTGCCGCGTGAGGGCATAACATTCCCTATGGTTGCACGCTCCCAAGACACCCACTTCCATTTTTACAATGTCTGCGGCGGACTCAAGGTTGTCGTTGATAATCCGAACCTTATGGGCGTCGTGATCAAAAACAACGACGGCAACCCCCTGTGGGGAATAATGGAAATATCATTCGACGCTGACGGCAAACCTGTAATGGAAAGTCTGTCCATTACAGATGAACTGATTGAGGCTGTAGGAGAGGGCGGAGAATACAATTATCACACTCCCGATGAATTCTGGATTATGGACGACGGCAGCAACGGCGACTATCGCCTTGACCCAGGCGAGCCATACTACGCCCTCCTGCCCCCCATCACTTTCACCCAGGGTATGACGGTCACGTTCAGGACGCCATCCACTTATGCTACATACAATGTGAATAAATCGTTCAGCATAGAGCGTTCGGTATTCAGCCGCCTGACTCTGCGCGACAAAGGCCTGGAATTCAAGCCCCTCGAGGGAAACCTGATTTTCGAGAGCGAGAGCTTCAAGCAGTATTGCGTCAATAATTTCGACACCAATCGCGACGGGGAGATCAGTTTTGCCGAGGCTCTTGCAGTCAAAGAAATCATCATCAACGAAACGGCCAACACTGATGCGCCCGGACGGGAAGATCTGATGTTTTTCGAGAACCTTGAAAAACTGGTTTGCCGCGGCACGGAAAGCAATCCCGGACCCTTGTACAGGGTCGACACCCAGTGGCTGCCCAAACTTAAGTATCTCGACTGCTCCTACAATAACATCCAGAATGAAGTCGATTTAAGCTCGAATCCTGATATTGAAACCGTTAATCTTCAATATAACCAGATTCCCGGAATCATTGTCAAGAACTGCACCAAGCTAACTACCCTCGCGCTCACGGACAACAAGGTGACCGAGATTGACTTAAGCGACTGCCCGGTACTGGACAGATTATATCTTTCCGGCAACGATCTCAACTCGCTTGACGTAAGCCATAATCCACTGCTTACTTATATTAATTGCAATTATAACAAGAATATAGGTTCTCTTGACCTCAGCAACAACCCTCTTCTGGAAACGCTGTACGGCGGTGGCTGCGGTTTGTCTACACTTGATGTAAGCAAACAACCCCGGCTCATAACCTTATATTGCTGGGGCAACAATCTCACTTCGCTTGACATTTCTAACAACGAGAATATATCATTTTTATCTTGCTATAATAATAATTTGACTTCCCTGAACTTAACGCATCTCAAATATTTGATCCGCGCATTTGTATCATATAATCCGCTCGGCTCCCTGGACGTGACAAAGAACCCCAATCTTGAGATTCTTTACTGTTGTCTCAACGAGCTGAAGACTTTGGATGTCTCGAATAATCCAAAGCTCCAGTACCTGCGCTTCTTCGACAACGACATCACCGGGATCGACCTCAGCCAGAATCCGGATCTTACAGAAGTTGTGTTCGGAGGCAATCCCCTTGAACTGCTCGACGTAAGCCACAACCCCAAGCTGTATTATTTCGACGGAGTGTATGAAGAGCCTCTCTGGCGCAACGAAACGCTGATAAGCGATGTTAAGTACAACACCTTTACATCTCCTCTCAAGTATCTGATTATTGCCGATGGGCAGAGCATTCCGGAAGTAACTTACGACCGCATTGACCAAACTATTCCGTATGCCACAATAGTCCTCACCCGCGCTCAATACGAGTCCGGAGTGCACCCACACGCGGATTTGTTCGGAGACTATACAATGAAGGCCTACCATGCAAAATCCAATGATGAGTATTCATATGATGAATGGACGTCATCGATAAGTGAATACGCATCGGATCCAACCCGGGCCACCTTATCGTGGTTCTTGTATTTAGCTCAGCAAAACCAAGCGTCGTTCTCGCCCTCCATTGACATTTACGGTATTGTGGCGGGAGACCGCAGCCGTATCCGCATTCCTCTGCCTCAGCGAACTCCTTGTTACTGGGAAAACGCAAGCTCAGATTGGTCGATGTTCTTGTGGGACGGGGAATTGATGTCCGGGCGGTTTACTGCCAATGAAGGGGTGGTCACATTTACCCGCCAGGGCGACGGCTCATACAAAGCCGACAAGCCATTCGGCCTAGCCTTTACTCAAGGCTTGTATGGCATTGACAATTACACTCAAGGCTATTATCTCGGCCAGGTTAACTTAGCCACGGACGAATACCCGATAGTGCTTATCAAGCAGTAG
>JAEEGF012184458.1_pt1 | contig 11295 bp, 10 predicted proteins | sample 9134171 | NCBI WGS metagenome assembly JAEEGF01 (sample SAMN16246542, study PRJNA631951) | gut metagenome | biome: gut microbiome; feature: rumen; material: AP-attached | host: Bos | place: Iran: Karaj | collected 2018-10
GAAGACCCTGAGTTGCTGAGTCGTATCGTTCGCATCTTCATGGATATACCAGAGAATATTGGGATTGACCTCTTTGGAGAAATCTATGAATATTTCCTTGGAAACTTTGCCCTTGCAGAAGGACAAGGAGGTGGTACCTTCTATACCCCTGCAAGTGTTGTGCAATACATGGTTGAAGTGCTGCAACCTCAAACTGGCGATAAGAAATTCTTAGACCCAGCCTGTGGTTCTGGTGGTATGTTTGTTCAGGCAGCCCGATATATGCATCGTCACAATGCCACTAATCAGGACTTGATGAACTTCCGTTGTTATGGTGTGGAGAAAGACCCAGATACAACAAAGTTGGGGAAAATGAATTTACTACTGAACAATGTTCGAGGTGAGATTACTGAGGCAAATTCTTTCTATAGTGACCCATACGATGCTTTTGGCAAGTTCGACTATGTTATGGCTAATCCTCCATTCAATGTGGATGAGGTTGTTGTGGATAAAGTTCAAGACAATCGACTTTTCAACACCTACGGAGTACCTCGTAATAAGACGAAGAAAGGCGGAAAGAAGGAGGGTGACAAGAAAGAGACTGTGCCCAATGCAAACTACCTTTGGATAGGTTATTTCGCAACAGCCCTGAATGATAATGGCAAAGCAGCTCTTGTAATGGCAAATTCAGCCAGCGATGCTGGAGGTTCAGAGTTGGAGATTCGTAAAAAGATGATTGAGGATGGCATCATCAGTCAGATGGTGACTCTTCCAAGCAATATGTTCTCTACTGTCACATTGCCTGCTACTCTTTGGTTCTTCAATAAGCAACGAATCAACAGAGATGTAATTCTCTTTATTGATGCAAGAAACATTTTTACTCAGGTAGATAGGGCGCATAGAAAGTTCTCTGATGAACAGATCAAGAATCTTGGAATAATCAGCAGACTTTATGAAGGCGATTCAGATAGCTTCTGGGCGCTGGTAGATGAATACAAACGCAATCTTGAAAAAGCGCCAGAAACAAGTGAGGACAAGGATGTAAAGCTCAAAGCATATTGGCAGAGTCAGGTTGATTGGCTTTTGGAACGTTGGCCAGATGGCAAATATCATGATGTAATAGGACTTTGCAAGGTGGCAAAACTTGAAGGAGAGGATGGCATCATAGACCAAGATTATTCACTCAATGCTGGTCGCTATGTAGGTGTTGTTATTGAGGATGACGGTATGACAGAGGCTGAATTTGCTGAAACTATGAAAGGCCTTAATGCTGAGTTTAAGCAGCTGAATGATGAAGCACTCGCTATTCAGGCAGAGATTGATAAGAACATAAAAGAACTGTTTGGGGAGGAGTAATATGGAAACAACGATAAGAGATTGGGCGACAGCTTTTTCCGGTTATGCTTTCCCGTCTGAGGAATTAGTTTCAATTGGAATACCTGTATTGAAAATAGGCAATGTTCAAAGGAGATATGTCACAAAAGAAGTTGATTCATATTATAATGGTGAAATAACAAAAAAACTTGAGAGATATATATTGCAAAAGAAGGATTTTTTAATTGCTATGACTGGTGCCGGAAGTGTTGGTCGAGTAGGAAAAATGTTTGAATGCAATGGTGTTTTTATTGTTAATCAACGAATAGCTATTGTAAGACCAAAATTTGAAGATAATGGTTTCTTATACTATTGGATGTCTATGCCTTTTGTTGAAAAATATTTATATTCATTGGGTATTGGTGCAGGGCAGCCTAATATTTCTGCCAATGATATACTAAATGTAAAATTAGATGCGCCTTCTCTTCCTGTACAGTGTCACATTGCCTCTATTCTTACTGCCTACGATAATCTGATAGAGAACAACAATCGTAGGATTCGCTTATTGGAGCAAATGGCAGAAAATCTCTATAAAGAGTGGTTTGTCCGTTTCCGCTTCCCAGGTCACGAAAAGGTAGAGTTTGAAAATGGATTGCCAAAGGGGTGGAAGGTCTGGAAAATAAAAAATGTTGTAAAGCGTCTTCCTTTTAATAGAACATACAAAGAATTTGAATTAGAAAAAGAAGGAAAAGTAATTGTGATTGATCAATCAACAGATGAATATTTAGGTTTTCATAATAATGCCCCCTCTCACAAGGCTAATTATAATAAGCCAATTTTGCTATTTGGGGATCATTCATGTAAGTTCCAAATAATGACGTGTGATTTCTCTCTTGGAGAGAATGTAATACCATTTACGACAAACGATAGTGAACGAGTGGACGATTATTGGTTATTCTATGCTACTCACAAATTAATTGTGACTGAAGAATATAAACGTCATTGGGGGCGTTTTTCTTCTATGAAAATACTTGTTCCTGATGTCTGTTTGCAAAGGAATTTCGCTTCTTTCATGCGAAGAATTGAAAAAGAGAAAAATGCTCTTCACCAAGAGTCTTCTCTCCTCTCCCGCCAGCGTGATCTACTCCTTCCACGCTTGATGTCTGGGAAACTTGAAGTATAAACGAACTAAAACTAAAGACCTATATGAAACACTTTATCAGCGAAGACGATATAGAACAGGCGATATGTGAACACCTGTCAACTCCAGAATTTGACTGGAAACGTATAGAGTGCGACCCAAGTCCTGACAAAAGAGATGATGTCAGTAAAACAGGTCGCGCCAATGCCTCTGAGTGCATTTTGCCTAAGGTGTTTTATAATGCTTTAAAGAGGCTGAATCCCAATGTTCCCCTACAATATCTGGATAGTATTCTGCAAGATTTTCGCAAGGACTATTCAGGTACGGATATGGTTGACACCAACTACAAGTTCTACAACAAGATTCGAAATGGCATCAAGATTGACACAAGAACAAAGAAGGGTGACGACTTTGAAATTGTTAAGTTGATAGACTTTGATAATATCGACAACAACGACTTCCATTGCGTTAATCAGATGTGGATAAAGGGGCATTTTGGTTATCGTCGTCCTGATGTGCTGTTGTTTATCAACGGTCTCCCAGTTGTCTTTATAGAACTGAAGAACTCAACAGTCAAGATGGAACAGGCATACAACAAAAACCTGCTTGACTACAGAGAAGCTATCCCCAATATATTCGCCATGAATCAAATTTGTGCCATTTCAAATGGCATAAAGACCAAATTGGGTGCTTGGAATGCTGATTACGAATTTTTCTTTGAGTGGTTGCGCGTTGACGATGAAAAAGAGAAGATTAATCGAAAGCTGATAGGTGAAGAAGGTATATCTATCAAATACTTGATGGATGGATTGTTTAAGAAAGACAGATTGCTTGACTATATTGAGAACTTCGTATTCTTCAATAATAAGCGAACCAAGATTATCGCTATGAACCATCAGTTCCTGGGTGTAAATAACTTGATGGAGAATGCCAAGAATCGTGAACTTCTCAAACACAAATTGGGTGTATTCTGGCACACACAAGGCTCAGGCAAAAGTTTCTCGATGGTGATGTTTGTAAGGAAAGTGAAGAGGAAGCTGAATGGTAACTTTACTTTCCTGATAGTCACGGATAGAGAAGACTTGGACAATCAGATTCATAAGAACTTTGTAAGGGCTGAGGTAATAGGCGAGAAAGAAGAGTGCCAGCCTAAGAACTCTGAGCAGTTGCGTCGGTTCTTAACGAGCAACAAGCCTATGGTGTTCACGTTGATTCATAAGTTTAAGTTTGACAAGACACTGAAATATCCTATATTGTCAGAGCGTGATGATATCTTTGTGTTGGTGGACGAAGCACACAGAACGCAATACAAGCAACTAGCAGAGAATATGCATACGGGCTTGCCTAATGCCAACTATATAGCCTTTACTGGTACACCATTGCTGGGCAGTAAGCGCTTGACTAACCAATGGTTTGGTGAATACGTCTCAGAATATAACTTTTCGCAGGCTATTGATGATGGTTCAACAGTTCCATTGTTCTATAGCAGACGAGTACCCGAAGTAGCACTTACTAATAACTGGCTTGATGATGATGTGGTTAACATCATAGAAAACGAAAATCTGAATGACAAAGAGAAGGAAATGCTTGAAAATAGCGGCTCTCGTATTCTTGAAGTTATCAAGAGAGATGATCGTTTGGAAAAGATAGCCAAAGATATTGCCCATCATTTCCCAAGGAGAGGTTTCTTTGGAAAGGGTATGGTGGTGAGTGTTGACAAGTTTACTGCTGTAAAGATGTATGAGAAAGTGCAGCACTATTGGTCAGAGGAAAAGAAAGAGATAGTAAAGGAACGCAATCAAGCACAAACCAAAGAAAAACGTGACGAGTTGACTGCTATGCTTGACTACATGAATAAGGTAGAAATGGCAGTAGTAATTAGTGAAGAAAATGGCGAAGAGGAAATATTCAAGAAGCAAGGTCTGAATATCAAACCGTATCGTGAAAAGATGAATGCGATTACGCCAGAAGGGAATAGCATTGAAGACAGATTCAAAGATAAGGATGACCCTCTGAGCTTGGTATTTGTATGCGCTATGTGGCTAACAGGCTTTGACGTACCTTCACTCTCGACACTCTATCTTGACAAGCCGATGAAGAGCCATACGTTGATGCAGGCTATTGCTCGCGCTAATCGTGTATTCCCAGGTAAGACAAGTGGCGTCATCGTGGACTATGTGAATGTCTTTAAGTATATGCGTGAGGCTTTGAGCGACTATGCAACAACAGATGATGATGATTACCCAGCAAAAGATATTGACCAACTTATAGAAACCCTTGATGATTGCATTAATGAATGTGACTCTTTCCTTTTAGGCTTAGGCATCAATATTGAAGAAATCATTGGGGAGAGCAATACGCTGGATAGGTTGGAACAATTGCGTCAGGCATACATGAAGATAATCGAGAAAGATGATACCAAGACCCGTTTCAATGCCCTCAGTAATCTGCTAATCAATCTTTATGATGCCAGTAAGCCAGAGATATTTGAACGCGGATGGGAGAACAGTAAGTTTGCTCCGCTGAACTATCTCTACGGACTTGCTTGTAACTTGATAGATGATGAAAAGCTGAGCAAGGCAAAGAAGAGACTTGGTGAAACGTTAGATCATAGTGTGACAGCAGCAACTGCAGGCCCCAATTCTGAATTTGTGATTCATGAAGGTGAGGTGATTGATTTGAGCAAGTTGGATATAGAAGCCATCAAAAAAGAAATCAACAAGACACCTTATAAGCAGTTGGAGATAGATGACCTTCGTGCCTATATAGAAAAGGTGCTGAAGCAGATGATAAACAAGAACACTACACGTGTTTCTTTCTCTGAAAGATATAGAAATATCATTGACCGCTATAATGCAGGCGCTACAGAGAATCAGGAATACTACAATAAGTTGGTAGAACTGATAGAAAGTCTGAAAGGTGAACAGTCTCGCTCTGCAGAAATGGGACTTGAAGAAGAGGAACTTGAAATATATGATTTATTGATTCAGGGGAAGAAACTGACCAAGGCGGAAGAGCAAAAGGTAATATTGGCTTCCAAGAATCTATATCAGAAGTTAAAAGCAGAAAAGAAAAATGTTCTGGTGGTAGATTGGTACAAAGATGATCAACCAAGGCAAAAAGTCTATGATTTGATACAGGAATCGCTTGATAAAGATTTACCAGAGAGCTACGACAAATTATCTTTTGACAGCAAGACTAATCTGCTGCTGAGTCACTTTATGGATATGGCTATACAGGGATTTGGCTGGGTTGCAGCATAAAATTTTACACCTCCTATGAAACAGAGATTAGCTAATTATCAGTTAGTGGCGAGCAGAAAGAAACTTTTGAAAAACAATGTATCAAAGTTCCTCTTCTTTGCTTGGGCCTTAGACCGTTTGGTGCAATACAAAATGTTCAGGAGAGCAGAAAGAATTAACATTGGATACATCGACAAAAGTATCTATACGTCTAATCTGATAAAAGAAAGCGAACATCCAGCAGAAGATGTTAACAGGTGGATTCAGGAAATGATTTTTCTTGGGCTGATTATTTGTGAATTGGATAATGTAAGAGATTTAGAACTGGTTTATATCACCGAAAAAGGAATAGAGGCTTATAAGGCCCAAACGTATCATATAATTGCCGCCAATCTTTTGGAAGCGGAGGCAAGCAGAAAACTTGCGCGAAGGGCATTTTACGCTGCCTGTGTTTCTGTCGCCATTTCTGTTATAGCGGTATGTATTACAATATATTTTAAATCATAACCTCTATACAAAAACTATCATATACGCACCAATTCAGTACAAAATCACACAAAATTTATAAATAAGAAAACATAACAACTACAGAATTTGCGAGAGTGCCGGATTTTTGGTAATTTCGCAGTACTTTTGAGAAAGATAAAAGAGCTAAGCTTTTTCGGACATTCCGTCAAACAGCTACACGCCCAGAAATGGGCAAAGGAATCATTCGTGAAAGGAAAGCTGAATGCTCACTCCCTATGGGGCGTGGGCATCTGCTGTTCTGGGTTGCGAATGATGGTTGTAGCTGACCTGACGGAGTAATCTGTACAAATGGTGCCCCACGCTCTTTTATCAAATAACACTAACATTAAACATTTAAGAAGATTTATTACGAACCGGAAATATCTACACATTTAACAACACATGGGCTACGGCGGATACGCTGGGCCATACATTAGATTTTTTCAAATTATTAAAAGGAGGAGGCACAGACAGATTGTTTGCCCTTGAAGTATAATGGCAGCCGGAAGGCATTTCGGCCCCTTTTTTTCTGTGCCTTTTTCATGGTCATAAATACACTTCAATAAAAAAAATATGATATTATATAAATATTTAAAGAAACGCTTAACTGCATATGGAATTATCCGAAACCGGGACTTTATCCCTTGTGATGAATTGGAGGGCTTGTTAGGGGGCGTTCAGCATCTTCATCTTGTAATAAACGGTGATTTAGTCGTTCATAAGAATGTGGACACGGGTATGGGCAATAATCACAATAATCAGGTTGTATGATGAATCAGGATGATTTACAAAGGATACTGCAGGCGATAGCTAATAGTGGTATTAAAGTGGAAGGTGACTTTGTGGCTCATAAGCATGTGGAGTATGAGGTGAACGGGGTTGCCGCCGGTGGTATCGGTATTCAGATAAATGATGCTGGCAAGAAACTTACAAGGACAGAGCAGGAGGTGTTTGAAGCGATTGAGTCTTTGCAGGCGTGCCTGGATGAAAGGGGGAAATACCTAATGCATGATTATGACCAATGGTATGCTGTCTTCAGGGTCTTGTCTCAGTTCTGTGGCTTTCCTTCCAAGGCTAAGGATTTTGAAAAGTCTATGAGGAATATCGGTTCGGATGATTTGCGTTTGCCTTGTATATATGAGAATTTCAGAAAGGTTACACTTAATAAATTGCCTCAGAATGTGTCGCTTTGGCCCAACTACCTGAATACTGCTGATCAGTATTCTCAGAAGCAGCTGATTGTTGCCGTTACTTTAATGAAGGAGCTTAAAATAGCGTAAAAAGGGGAGGCGTTTTCCCAATAGCGTTCCCATTTTCCCAATATCATTCCCAACTCAGAATATCTCTGGGTTGGGATTTTTTTTGCCCGTACCTTTGCATCGTCAAACAAATGACAAGCGCTCTAACTCTTATTGCTACAACCCGAAACGCCTGGTAGGCCGGGCGTATTTAACTTAAAACTATGATACCATAAATATTATAACCATTTAAATAATATAAGATTATGCAAACAAAGATTTTAAAGATTGTGGCACAGACAGAGCCTGTATATGTGCCCAGTAAGAAACAGGAAAACGGCCAGTTGGCCAAGTGTTATATCCGACTCCGTGCGTTGGGTGGAGATTACGAGGATGAATACCTGTGTTCCATGTTCGGCAACCTTGCCCTGCGCAAGTTTGACAAGGGCCGGACGGTAGCAGCCAGCCTGCGTTTCCAGACGCATGAGGCAAACGGGTCATTCTACCAGGACATTGTAGCAACAGATGTTGAATACATTAATTAAACTTATATCAGGTAACTAACCCCCTCTCCGTCTCCCCCGAGGGGGAGGGGGATTAATGTCAACGTAAACAATTAATAATCTGAGCGAAGGAAAGTGAAGGAAGTCACTAGTGTGAAAATGGCCAAATTCTTTCTACTGCCTTCACTCTCTGAAATTCGCAAAAGATTATGCAAAAGAAAGTAACAAGAAAGAAGTGTAAGGATGTAAATTATGAGGCTCTGGTGAGCCTGGGTGAGTTAAAGAACGGTCTGCGTGTAGCTGAGATTATGAGCATAGACCATGTGAAGGCTGAGCCTTTTAAGGGGCGCTGTAAGATGCAGCTGATGCGCGACGGTAACATCTACCTTACCCAGGTGCCCAAACGGCTCAGGAATAAGCCTCTGTTCCGTGATGACAACAGTTCATTTACCATTGGACGTAACCACATGGTGTATTTTAACTTCTGTATGCCTGAGGTGCTGCTGAACGAGGTTCCCCAGCAGCTGGTGCGTCAGGCAAGTGCCGTGGCGCAGAAGGTGTTGCGTGAGTTAATACAGCATTCTTAATCCGTTATCCAAGAATTAGAGCAAAATGATTTACAGAATAACAAACGACGGGCACAAGCATGCCCATCTGGTGAGGAACCGCGAGGAGCTGATGGCGCTGCGCAACTCTATAGAGAATCTGGATAACCTACAGAAGGCTCGCCAGGGCGATGCCAAGGCTAAGGCAAGATTATTGCAGTTGTCGTATAATCTGGGACACGTGGAGGGTGCGTTGGCTGGTTGCAAGAGCATAGGCAGCTATTTCTTTCATGATGTGGACTGCTATGAGACCCCTAACCCTGCCTTCCCCGAGGGGAAGGAGAACTCCGAGGCGCCTAATACTTCCTCCCCTCGGGGAGGACAGGAGGGGGTTGCTCTTCGCGACCTAATCCTAAGTAAGAAGGAGGAGATAGGGCTGATGATGCTGGAGAGGAGTGCCAGCGGCGGATGGCATCTGGTCTGTAAGCGTGTGCCGGGGACTACGATACTGGAGAATCAGGTTCGTGTGGCAACTATCCTGCAGATAGAGATGGATACCAGTACGAAGGATCTGCAGCGCATTGTGTACAGCACCAGCGGCACCCCCGAAGACCTTGTCTATCTGGATGATGAGCTCTTTACGGAGCCTATGACCCCTGAGGAGTGCGAGCAGGAGTACAACCGCCTGAAAGTGCGCGTGATGTGCAAGGAAGAGAATGTGCCGGCAGGGGCGAAGAAGGCCAATAAACATTATCGCCCTTGGCTTGAAAATGAAAAAGCCTCACCCCTAACCCCTCTCCGAGGAGAGGGGAACCAACAAGATGAAAGAACTCCCTCTCCCCTTGGAGAGGGCCGGGGTGAGGCTGTCCGTGTCCGCTTTATCGCCAAGGGTGTAATGAAGGAGAAAGGGCTTGAAGAGGCGGATTTTCTGAACGAGGGCGGCAGACATACTACCGTTAAGATATTCCTGGGCGGAGCTACGCAGTTATTGAAAAAGGCTGAGGCGAATGCCGTGCTGAAGGAGCTGATGCCCGACCATTGGAACGATGACAATATCCAACAACTGGTAAACGACTTCTATCAGAACTACACCAACCCAAACCAGCGTCTGCTGAAATATCAGGAACAGCTCTTTACGCAGAGCCAAAGGCTCGGTGAAAATGAGGAGTTAAAAGTGAAGAATGAAGAATCGGCTGCGCCGCCTGAGATGCCTAAGAAACTGCCTGCACTGATTCAGCTGCTGGTTAGCCGTACGCCTGACATCTACAAGCCTGCGGTGGCACATGCCGTGTTTCCTGCGCTGGCGACACACCTATGGCGGACGCGATTCAGATACATCGATAATAAGTTGCACGAAGCTACGCTGATGAACTGCCTGATGGCAGGAACGGGAGCGGGTAAGGACTGTATCTCGGAACCCATTGACCACATCATGGCTGATATCCGCCGCAACGACGCGGAGAATATGAAGCGTGAGAAGGAGTGGAAGGACGAGATTAACGCCAAGGGTGCCAACAAGGATAAGCGCAAACGTCCCGAGGGACTGATTATCCAGGAGATAGATGCGGATATGACGAACCCTGCCTTTGTGATGCGTATGGCAGAGGCGGACGAGCATTTCCTGTATGTGAAACTGAATGAGATAGACCAGTTTGACGCGCTGAAGGGTAACGGCTCGGGCGGTCAGCAGTTCAGGATCATGTGCCTGGCCTTTGACCCGGGCAACCGCTACGGTCAGACACGTATAGGCACGCAGAGTGTGACGGAGCGTGTGTGTATCCGCTTCAACTGGAACGCTACGACTACCATTCAGAAGGGACAGAAGTACTTTAGCCGGGTACTGACGGACGGACCGCTGAGCCGTATCAACTTCTGCACCATTCCGGAGCGTGAGATTGGCTCTGAGATACCCGTGTACGGCGAGTATGACGGCGCCTTTGACGAGGAGCTGCGGCCCTACATCGAGCGCCTCTGTGCCGCCCGTGGTGAGATTGACTGCCCGCAGGCTTTTAAACTGGCCAAGAAACTGAATGAGGAGTGTGCGGACTTCTCGCGCCTCAGCCAGAGCCGTACCTACGAGAACTTTACCTTCCGAGCCAATGTGATAGCCTATCTGAAAGCCTGTGTGCTGTACGTGGCCAATGATTACAAGTGGGATAAGTCCTGCGAGGACTTCATCCGCTGGTCTCTGAACTATGACCTGTGGTGCAAGATGCAGTTCTTCGGCGATGCCATTGAGCAGGCCAACAACGCTGCGGAACGCATAGGAACACGCGGCCCCCGTAACCTGCTGGAACTGCTGCCTGACACCTTTACGCTGGAGGATGCCAAGCGTGTTAGGAGGCAGCAGGGAATGTCTGTAAATGGTGCGTCGCATATGGTTTCTATTTGGAAGAGTAGAAAGTATATATCTCAAATCTCAGAATCTCAGTTTTCAAAAGTAAAGTGATAAATAGTTTAATAGTTTAATGATTAAAGGATTAAAAATTATGAGAAGTTATATAAATATAGATTTACTGATAAATATCATTGAGGAGGAGCAGACGGGTTGCTTCAACGGCGCTTATGTGGGTGACGATTATTGGGAACAGGAACGTTATACGGACTTAATGCTTCGCCAAGAGAGGAGAGAGAGAATTCGGTTATAAGGTTAAAATGTTAAAAGGTTAAATTGTTATGGAACCAAGAGGAATAAGGAATTGTAATCCATTGAATATCCGCAGAAGCGCGGATAAGTGGCAGGGGCTATGCTCCAGCCAAAATGATAGGGAGTTCTTTCAGTTTAGTGGGATGGAGTGGGGCTGGCGAGCCGCCTTTGTGATACTG
>JAEEGF012439093.1_pt1 | contig 11295 bp, 4 predicted proteins | sample 9134171 | NCBI WGS metagenome assembly JAEEGF01 (sample SAMN16246542, study PRJNA631951) | gut metagenome | biome: gut microbiome; feature: rumen; material: AP-attached | host: Bos | place: Iran: Karaj | collected 2018-10
GCCATCGATTTCCTTGCACGCGAAGGCTATGACCCGCAGTTTGGAGCACGTCCCGTCAAGCGCGCCATCCAGCGTTACTTGCTCAACGATCTCTCGAAGGCTCTCCTTGGTGCCACGGTCGACAAGTCGCGACCCATCACCGTGGAGGCCGAGGGCGACCATCTCGCATTCCGTAACTAACCCCCATTTGAATGTATCGAAGCCCCTTCTGCGTCCAGAGGAGGCTTCTTTGTTTCCCCCATTTTCTAATACTATACAAAGATACGAGTAAGCGAGAGCAGAACAAATAAAGAATTTATTTTTATGCCGAGCGTGAGTATCTTCGTTCTCTAGAACAAAGATACAAAAAAAAACCGAGACCGCCAAATTTGGAAGTCGGATTTGGGCCCAAATTTGAAGAAAATAAGAAACCTCTCCAGCTTGGAGCTGAGGATGTGGGTAGAGACCCGACTCATAGGCGGGATAAGAAGCCGCGTTCCAAGGGGGGGAACGTTTCGTTACCCCCTTTTGTGTTTTTTGAGCAGGGTCCTGAATCAGAGCAGTGCCCCTTGTCCTCTTCTACCAGTGCACCGAATCAGTGCGTTGGTTCACGAAAGGTAACAAAAAGCGAACAGCGAACGAACGAACAGTTGTTCGCCTGTTCGGTTGAAAAGTTGAATTTGAAGTTTATTATATATATATTGATATATATATAATAAAAATTTTTCTCACAATTCTAACCTAGTAACTGTTCGGCTGTTCGTTCGTTCGGTGTTCGGTTTTCAGGCCAAAACAGGCTTTGCTAAAAATTCCATCAATTCGTGCTGAATTTGGCTCCAAGTCGATACCTGAAATTTGCACATGTCAAAGATACTATGTATCTTTGCAATAGATAAATGAAACGGCGGTTTCGCTATCTATTGCGAGGTACAAAGGCAACGAACAAGGCTGCGAATAAGCGAGAGCATAGCCAAAATGCGTTTGAGCTTTGCCGAGCGAAAGCAGGTTCGGATGTAATAATCCAATTGTTTGAAGCGCGCCAGACATATGTTCAAGAGCCCGAAGACCTAAGCCCTCCCCCATGAACGAGAAAAGGGCCCCTCGTGAGAGGAAACCCTTTCCGAAATGAATGTAAGATTGCCCACAGGGCGCTGCAATCACTTTATCGCGCGCACGATATAAGTAAAGTTGTAGTCCTGATAAGGCATCTGGTACTCCTGACGAGGCCATGCACCCCAACTGGTGACGCATCCGAGGCCGAACTGGCGGGCCTGAACCTGCACGACGGTGAAGGGACGTGGAGTGAGGTCGCCAGAGTGGCTCTGATGGGCATCCTTGCGAGGTCCGTCGTCGAGGTCTTCAGGTAAGAAGTTGAGGGCTGAAGCCTCCATGTTGCCCATAGCTGCGAAGCACAGGCCGTGACCAGCCTTGTCGAGCATCTGCCAGTAACGAACGTCGGTCTTGTTACCACTCTCCTGCGGACGAACATAGCCCCAGTACTGGTCGGCCACTTGCTGAGTGTAGACTCCCAGTTTCTGACCATTGTTGCGGTCGATGTAGTTCTCCTGAGGACCACGTCCGTAGAACTTGACGGTCTCATATTGCCCTGGCATTACCCACTGCATGCCGAAGCGGAAGAGTTGTGGTCGTTGGTCGCCCTGCTGGCCTTGTCTTCTTCCTTCGCGACGAGGCTCTTCCGTACGTTGCTCAACCTGTTCGTTGACATCGAGATTCTGGTTCACCACGAGTGTACCATCGGCAACCAGCGTGTAGGTAAGGGTAAGACGTGCATTGAGACGCAAAAGTTGGTAAACAGCAGTAACAGTGCGAGCTGAAGCATCGCCAGAAAGACCTATGCGCAGGAGACGCTTCTCAGGATCTTTCCACTCGCGGAAGCGGTTTTGCAAACCTGCTCCGTAGTCATTGTCAGTAGGAGCACGCCAGAAGTTTGGCGTTACAGAATAACCATCTTCAAGCATGGGTTTGCCATCAACGTCGAGATAGTCAATTTCTCCCGACCAGCGGTTGATGGTCACGGCCATTCCATTAGCGGAAAGGGTGTAGCAAGCCAGCATGCTGTCGACTGACACTTTCATGCGATTGTCAGACTTCAGCACCGTCTCCATTGTGGGATAGTTGTAACCTTGTACGATGAATTGCTCTCGAGCTACGACAGTACCCACATCGAGCAGTCCATCGGGCTGATTCAGGTAGAACTCCATGTTGACCAGAATTTCCTTGCCGGGATTGGCGGCCTTAATCTTCTTGATGGTCTCGGCCATCTGCTTCACGTCGTAAGTGCGTGTCTGCTGAGGAGCAACCACCAAGATATCAAGGTTTGCGAAGAGCATCTGCTTCTTGCCCTCAATGTCGAGCGAGATATTGGAAGAGATGTTGGAAAGGTCCTTGAAGAAGTTCTCGTTGTAAATGTCGATTGTACCCTTCTCAAGGTCAAGATTGCGAGCCCAAACATTCTGCTGGATGTACTGAACTTCGTAAGCATGAGGATTGAGCGAACGGTCGGGAGCAATGACACCATTGCAGTTGAAGTTGTGGTCACTGGCAGGATAACGACCTTCGTCGCCTCCATACATCCAGATTTGCTTGCCAGTCACCTTCGACTTACCGCGAATACCTTGGTCCACAAAGTCCCAGATGAAGCCGCCCTGATATTTCGGATACTTGCGAATGAGGTCCCAATATTCCTTGAAACCGCCCATGGAGTTACCCATAGCGTGAGCATACTCGCACTGAATAAGTGGACGGGGATTGTCGCCCTGAGAGTACTGTTCGCAACCATTGTAATCGCGATACATAGGACAGTAGATATCAGTCTTACCGTTCTGACCAGCCTGCTCATACTGGCAAGGACGTGAAGGATCGAGTTCCTTCACACGCTCGTAGGCTGCAATGAAGTTGTCGCCATAACCGCTCTCATTACCAAGACTCCAGAAGATGATGCTAGGATGATTCTTCTGAATCTGCACGTTGGCCACATTACGCTCAACGATAGTTTGCTTGTACAGAGGATCTTGAGCCAAGCGACGGTCACCATAGCCCATGCCGTGACTCTCAAAGTTAGCCTCGGCCACAACATAAATACCATACTGGTCGCACAGGTCATACCAACGTGGATCGTCGGGATAGTGGCAGGTACGCACGGCGTTCATGTTCAGTTGCTTCATGATCTTGATATCCTGAATCATGCGATCGACACTAACCACATAACCACCATCGGGATCAAGTTCGTGGCGGTCGGCACCCTTGAACAAAACAGCCTTCCCGTTGACAAGCAGTTGTCCGCCTGTAATCTCTATCTTGCGGAATCCCACCTTCTGAGCCACAGTCTCAATCACCTTGTCATTGCCGTCGCGGAGAGTTACGTAAAGGGTGTAAAGATAAGGAACTTCGGCCGACCAAAGATGGCAATCCTTAATCTCAAGTGTGTAGAACTGGCGGTCGGAACCATTTGCATTCATCTTGCCGTTGGCCGATTCGTGAACGCGCACACCGTCCTTGTCCTCCAGGCGATATTGAATGTAATCACCGACTCCATTCTTTACGTCAACATTGATAGCGAGTTTACCATCGCGATAGCCGTTCGAGAGTTCGGGCACAATCTTCAAGTCACGAATGTGAGTCTTTTGGCGGGCATACATATATACTTCGCGAGCAATACCCGTGAAGCGCCAAAAGTCCTGGTCTTCGCCGTAGGAACCATCGCACCAACGCATAACCTGCATAGCTATGAGGTTCTCCTTACCCGGACGGATGTACGGAGTGACATTGAACTCGGCCTCAATCTTCGAATCCTCACTGTAGCCGACTTCTTGTCCGTTGACCCATAGACGAAGGTTAGAAGTTGCAGAACCTACATGGATGAAGATCTCCTGTCCCTTCCATTCTGCAGGAACGAGGAATGAACGACGATACGAACCCGTGTAGTTGTTCTTTTCCTCCACGAAACCGGGCTTGTTAGCAAACTGTGTTGCCCAAGAGTAGCCAACATTCTTGTAGATGCGGTCGCCATGACCGTTCAGCTCGAACAATCCGGGAACGGGGAACATTTCCCATGAAGCATCGTCGTACTTCTCAGCATAGAAACCAACAGGAGCGTCCTGATGATTGGTAACGAACTTGAAGCGCCACTGGCCTTCCATCGACAAATAGCGTTGGCTCTTTGTCTTGTCGGCTTGCTGGGCAAGTTCCTTGCTCTCAAAAGCAAAAAACGATGCACGAGGTGCTTCCGTCCCTACGCGATTGACACTGGGGTCAAGCCAATATGGCTTGGCCGGCTGAGTTTTAGGAGCAGCAGAGGCAGAAAGAGACATTGCCACGGCCACTGCAAACATGATTCTTCTGATCATAATTTGTGATTATTTAGAGTGAATTTCAATCGATTGTGCCTCAAAGATATGAAAAAGTGAGTAAATTTCCAAACATGTTTGAGTTTTTTGCTTATTTCTTCGTAACTTTGACTTCGTCTTAGATACTACCACTCGGAATTGCTCAATTTTATTTGGCACTTCGCTCGCTTATTCGTATCTTTGCCATAGATAATAATCAACTCGAATGAAAACAATCAACAGATTCATTGTTCCCCTGCTGCTCACAGTGGCATTGGCAATCATGGGTTGGCTTGTGTTGCGAACTGAGAGCGATGTCCTTTATCGCATGCAAGAACTCTCACTTTGGTTGCCCACTCGCCACTTCTTCGACACCTCTATCATTTACCCTGGCGGAGTACTCACTTGGCTTTCCGCCTTCATGACGCAGTTTTTCTATCATCCCGTATTGGGAATGCTACTGATGCTGCTTTGCTGGGGACTCATCATGATATTGCTTTGCTGGCAGTTCCACTTGCGTGGACCTTGGCGTCTGTTTTCCTTGCTTGTACCCCTGGCCTTGCTCGCTTGCCTGGTTCAAACGGGCTACTGGCTCTACTACATGAAGCTTCAGGGTCACGCATGGGTGCCTACTTTGGGCGTTCTCCTCTCCTGCCTTCTAGCCATCGTCCACCTCTTGCTTCCCTGGCGTTGGGCAAAGGTCATGTGGCTTGTCATAATAGGCCTATTAGGCTATCCCCTCATGGGTGCTTGGTGGGTTTTGGCCATTGCTTTGATGATAGTTCCCCGCCACTTGCGCATGGACAAGGCGGAAGCCATCAACGTTGCCATTGGCTTGGTGCTCGTGGTACTCGTTCCGCGCATCTTGGTTCAGCAATTCTATGGGCAAGTTCAATTGGACACGGCTTATCTGGCTGCAATGCCCTCGTTCCAGTACGGACAGACAGATTGCAATGAATATCGTTATGCTTATTATGCACTGGCCTGCGCCTTCGTCGTTTGTGCCCTTCCGGGACTCATCTATCGCAACAGCGAACTGGCTTACAAGGAATTGCGTCTGTCGTGGGCACTAAGTCTCCTTTGTATCGGCCTCGCTTGCTGGGGTGTTTCGAAGCGCTGGGAACGCGACACCAACTTCCACAAGGAAGTAGCAATGAACAACGCCATAGAGCGACTCGACTGGGAGGGTGTGCTTCGCATTTCGCTCGATCAAGATATGGGCGAACCCATGCCTCCCACCCGAGTAATGGTGATGATGAAGAATCTGGCCCTTTTCCGCCTCGGCAGGATTGGTGACGAAATGTTCCGCTATCCCGAAGGAGCCGAACAGCAACATGCCCCTTGGCAAGTACGCATGACGCAAGTGGGCGGCAAACTTCTCTATTATCATTATGGTAAAGAAGGCTTCTGTTATCGTTGGTGCATGGAGGATGGCGTGGAGTTCGGTTGGAGTGTCGATGTGCTGAAATACATGACCAAGACCAGTCTGCTTACCCACGACTGGGAGGTGGCTCAAAAGTACATCAACATACTGAAGAAGACACTCTTCCACAAGGAATGGGCCGAGAAGTATGAAGCCCTTGTCCGTCATCCCGAACTGATGGCCGAAGACGAGGAAATGAAACCCATCATCCCCATGGCTTCCTTCCCTGACCGCCTTGACGGCGACAACACGTTGGTGGAAATGTATCTATTGAAAACCTTCTCCACAGGCCATGGTGCCGAGCCCCACTATCAGGAGATGACGCTCATCTGTGCGCTCATCATGAAGGACATCGACCTCTTCTGGCCGCGTTTCCATCAGTACATCAACATGCACCAGAAGGAGGAAGGTTTCCGTGTTCCTCGTTATTATCAGGAGGCTGCTTACCTTTATTCGATGCTCGAACCACAACGCCCCAGCGACCTTTGGCCTGGAATGACAAATGCCCAAGCCTTGGAGCGCATTCCCTTTGACGACAGTGTTAAGCAGTCGTACCAGCAGTTCATGGACTTCAACGCCCAGTGCGGCTCGATGTCGGAGGACCAGAAGCGAGTGGCATTCCTGCCACAATTTGGTGACACATTCTATTACTTCTATTTCCTGAGACGCAATCAAAAGACAAACTAAAGACCCTTTCCGAGTAATCCAAATAATCTGAGTAATCCGAAAATCCAATGAAAAAAAATATCATTCTTTATTTCTCACTTTTAAGTCTCTTTTTTGTCTCTTGCCAAAAGCCGAAAGTTCCCGCAAATTATAGCGAATCGAATCGCCCTGCAGCCATCTTTCCCGACTATCACGACGTGACAGTCCCCATCAACATAGCCCCACTTACTTTTGTCATCGATGAAGAGGGACTTTCGTTTGTTACCCGCATAACTGCAGGGAAGCAGGAGTGGATATACGGAGGCCGTGAGGTGTGTCCAAAGGCAAAGGAGTGGGAAAAGATGAAGAAGAACGAGAAAATGATGGTCGAAATCTTTGTTGAGAACACTGGCAAGTGGACGCGCCTCATGCCTTTTGCCATTCATGTCTCGCCCGATTCCATCGACCCATACATTTCGTATCGAATCATCGCGCCTTCGTATGTCACTTACGAGGATTTGACCATACGCCAGCGTTGTCTCGAGAACTACGACGAGAGCCTCATCTACGGCAATATGTCGAACACCGACGAGAAGGACGGCCAGTGCATCAACTGCCACGCTTATCAGCAATACAACCCCGAACGCTTGCAGTTCCATGTTCGTCAAGGCCATGGTGGTACCATCATCGCTTATGACGGCAAGGTGGAACGCATCGACATGAAGACGGGCAAGACTGTATCAGCAGGTGTTTATCCTGCCTGGCACCCCACAGAAAAACTCATCGCCTATTCTACCAACAAGACTGGACAATCATTCCACACCAACGACAACCAGAAGGTTGAAGTACAGGATACTTATAGCGACCTCATGCTCTACGATGTCGACAATCACAAAGTGATGCCTCTCGAGGCCGACACCAACCAACTTGATTGCTTCCCCTTCTGGAGTCCCGACGGTCGATACCTCTACTACTGCTCTGCCTACTACGAGAAGCGCGACACGGCCCAGGCTACCACCAAGGAGTTCGACATGATACTCAACTACAAGGACATCAAATACAGTCTCTATCGTCGTCCCTTTACCCTATCGGACAAGAGCTTTGGTCCTCGTGAGACGGTTTACGATGCTGCCGCCGATTCGCTGTCGGCCACCCTTCCCCGCATCAGTCCCGACGGCCGTTGGCTCCTCTTCACTCGTGGCAACCACGGCGTGTTCCACATTTGGCACAGCGATGCCGACCTCTGCCTCATGAACCTCGAGACCAATGAAGTGAAGCCTGCCGAAGAACTTAATTCCAACGATGTAGAATCGTACCACTCTTGGTCGTCCAATGGACGATGGGTCATCTTCAGTAGTCGTCGCACCGACGGCAACTTCACTCGTCCCTACATCGCCCACTTCGACGGGAAGGGCCACTTCACACGTCCCTTCGAATTGCCACAGCGACATCCCAATTACCATCGCGAACTGTTGCGTTCCTACAACATCCCCGAGTTCATGCTGGGTCCTGTCACCATCCGTCCGCAAGCCTTCGCCGCCGAAGTCCGCAAGGACAGCATACGGGCAACGGCTGAGTGAGGGAATAGCCGAACAAGTTCGAGTCCTTGTCCTTGCACATTCGTACAATTGTTCTTGCTCCGTCAAGCCTACGCAAGCGTAGGACTTCGTCCGTCCGATTACTTGCTCCGTCAAGTCTACGCAAGCGTAGGCTTTGCCGTACGATTACGTATCTTTAACCTGCGGTTTTAGGTACTCACGCTCGGAAATAATCAAATAAATTTGGCATTTCGCTCGCTTAATCGTACCTTTGCCATAGTATCAACCAATTCAGATGAAGTCTCTTACAGCCATGAACATGAAACGCATTACTCTGATGGCACTGGCCATCCTCATTTCATCACTTCCTCACTTCACCAGTTCATCACTCCTTTTTGCCCAGTATCGCGACTATAAAGAACAAGCCACAAAGATAAATCGTCCGTTTAATGAAATTCCTTCGCAAGGGACGGATGAAGGGCTGTTGTTCAACTTCGACTGGCGCTTCCAGTTGGGCAACCCAGAAGGAGCAGAGAAGGAAGACTTTAATGATGCTGGCTGGCGAAAACTGGACCTGCCACACGATTTCCAGTTCGAACAGCCCTGGGACCAATCGGCCGGTGGTGCCCGAGGTTTCAAACAAAGGTGCGAAGGATGGTATCGCAAGACGTTCGACGCTCCACAAGAGTGGCAAGGACTACAGGTGGTACTTGACTTCGACGGACTAATGTATTATGGCGACGTATATGTCAATGGAACGAAAGTGGCCTCCTCGGAGTATGGATACATAGGTTTTGAGACAGACATCTCGCGACACTTGCACTATGGAGGCAAGAACGTGGTGGCTGTCTATGCCAACTCTGGCAAGCCGAACGGAAGCCGTTGGTACACAGGCGCAGGTCTCTTCCGCGATGTCCACTTGCTACTTCGCAATAACACCCATGTCGCTCGTCACGGAATCTATGTCAAATCAGAAGTGAAAGGAGAGTCGGCAAGCGTTCAAGTGCAAGTGGATGTGGACGGATTCCCTCATGGAAGCGGAGAACAACCGCAAACATTAGTGAAAGCCACCATTAAGGACAAAGAAGGCCGCAGTGTGGGACAGGCAGAAGCCGTGATGAACACGCTTACGAAACATCGTCACGACGAGATTGCCTTACCCGCTATCACCTTGGCAAAGCCAACGCTTTGGGACTTAGACAATCCTTATTTGTATAATGTAGAGGTGGAAATCATGGTGGACGGAATGCTTACTGACAAGCAATCAGAGCGTTTCGGCATCCGAACCATTGAGTACAGTCCTGAGTTTGGGTTCAAACTGAACGGCAAGAAAGTGTTCCTCAAAGGTATGGCCAACCACCATGATATGGGAGCCCTTGGTGCTGCTTCGTTTGACGATGCCATTCGGCGCCAGTTCCGTGTAATGAAGCAGTTCGGATTTAATGCCTTGCGCTGTTCACATAATCCCTATGCCCCCGCACTTACTCGCATAGCCGATGAGATGGGTATGCTCATCGTTGACGAATTAATAGATAAATGGAGTGATGACGAATATTGGGGAGGCAGGAAACCATTCATGCAGATATGGCCTGAACTCATTGGGGAATGGATAACACGCGACAGGAACTGCCCAAGCGTAGTGCTTTGGAGTTTAGGCAATGAACTTCAGATACGAGACAATTGGTCTGGCTACAAGACCAACGACTGGGGAATCACCACATACAGAATCTTTGACCAGATGGTAAAGAGGTTCGACGCCACACGCCCAACCACTGTGGCTATGTTCCCTTCTCGAGCAGGTGCAATACGCGAGGAAAAGGAGTTTAAGACCTATTTTGCACCACCCGAACTCGCTTGTGCGACGGAGGTTAGTTCCTTTAACTATCAGTGGGATTGCTATCCTAAGTACTTCGAATATAAGCCTGACATGATTCTCTTCCAAAGCGAAGCCGTGACCAACCAAATGCAAGCACCCTTCTATGGAATGGATCAGAAGCGAACTGTAGGCTTGGCTTATTGGGGTGCCATCGAATACTGGGGCGAAGCTGACCGTTGGCCGAAAAAGGGCTGGAACTATTCCTTCTTTGGTCATACCCTATGGCCTCGTCCGCAAGCATGGCTCATCAAAGGTGCCTTCGAACCAGAAGAACCTGTGGTACGCATAGGTGTACTGACGGGAGGCGAAAGCCTGAGTTGGAATGCTATTAATGTCGGACAGAAGACTTACACCGAATTCTGGAACTTCAAAGAGGGTTCGAAGCAACAAGTGACTACGTTCACCAACTGTGAGGAAGTGGAACTCTTTATTGAGGGACAAGGAGCAGGAAGCAAGGGGCAAGGTAGCAAGAGCCTTGGCCGACAGAAAAACGACACAACGGACGTGTTCAAGCGAGGAATCATCAAGTGGGATGTGCCCTATCAACCTGGTAAACTCACTGCCATCGCCTATAACAATGGTAAGGAAGTCGCTCGTCACCAGATAATGACTGCCGGCAAAGCCGTTCGCCTCATCATCGAGGAAGAAAATTTGAGAAATCAGAATAATCCGAGTATTCCGATGAAAGCAGACGGCATGTCGCTGAAGTACCTAACCATCCGAGCCGTTGACAAGCAAGGAAACATCGTTCCCTCGTTCGACGAACCACTTACTATCAACGTCGAAGGCACAGGTGCTACCCTACTCTCACTTGATAATGGAGACCATTACACCAATGACCTCTTCGGGCCATCAGTAACCACGAAACAGATGCACTTGGGACAAATGCAGGTCATCCTACGCTCCACTCGACAAGGCGGCAAAGTGGCAGTAAAGGCCACCACACCTAGCCTCAAGGCTCAGTGGAAAGCAAAATAATCTGGAATGATCTGAGATTATTTGAATAATCTGAATAATCTGAGCTTATCGCAAAACCTTACGCCCGTTCTGGATATAGATTCCACGAACGGGCTTTTCCATGCGTCTGCCCAAAAGATCATACAGAGAGTGATGCTGTGAAGAAGTGTTGGAATGAGGAAGACTCTCTATTTCTTCTATCCCATCGGTAGAAAGGAAGGTGGAGAGAAGGGCAACGGGATTGGTGCCGTCAGGAGCCACGAGCATGGCATGGCGCTGACTGCTTCCGTTCTGCCAAAGCCCTCGATTCTGCCAATTCTTCATTACGGTCTTTTGGTATCCGTTTCCACATTCTTCGGGCATCCAATAATAAAGACCCGTGACACTGCTGTAAGACTCAAGGAAAGCAATAAGGTCACGCAGGAAATTGGCCTGTCCTTGTGCGTTGGCCGTCCAATTGCTGTTGAGTTGGGCAATGGTGTAATTGGCATCGGAAGGATACCAGTTGTTGTACCATGCCGTTTCTACGAT
>JAEEGF012304559.1_pt1 | contig 11293 bp, 13 predicted proteins | sample 9134171 | NCBI WGS metagenome assembly JAEEGF01 (sample SAMN16246542, study PRJNA631951) | gut metagenome | biome: gut microbiome; feature: rumen; material: AP-attached | host: Bos | place: Iran: Karaj | collected 2018-10
CTTCTCCGTACCGCGTTTCTATGAGAAATTGTGGGAGCAGATAGAACAGAACCCATTGGGCGCCAAATACCTTGCAATGAAAGAAGGACTGATGAAGCGGATGACAGGGAAATTGCTACGCAGCATCGTACTGCGCAAGGCTGGACTTGACCAATGCGCCCAACTACTCGTCGGCTCAGCGCCCATCAGCGAAGAACTATTACTGCGTTTCCGCGCCATGGGCATAGAGATACATAACGCATATGGCCAAACCGAAGCGCCTCTGATTACCCTCAACCGCATGGGCGACAATGTCATACCCAGCATCGGTACACCACTGCCTGACACCACTGTCACCGTCAATCCTGATGGTGAACTGATTGTACGGGGGCCTCAAGTGGCATTGGGATATTATCAATTAGAAAGCGACACCTTTCAAAACGGTGAACTCCACACCGGCGACTTAGGCAGTATCAGCAGTGATGGACACGTCTATATCGGAGGACGAAAAAAGGACATACTCATCACATCATACGGCAAAAACATCAACTGCACGAAGATAGAACAACGATTGATGGCCATCCCTTGCATTCAACAAGCACTACTGGTAGGCGAACAACGACCATACTGCACCGCCTTGCTCTGGACAGTGGGACAGACAGATACTCTTGAACAAGATATCGAACGGATGAACCAATCTCTCTCCCACCCTGAACAGGTGAAGCGGTGGTACATCATTGAAACACCACTGAGTATTCAAAACGGTGAACTGACACCCAACCTAAAAGTAAAGCGCAACGTTGTCATAGCACATTACAACCGAGAAATCAATGAAATGTATGCTGGTCAATAACACCCTATTTCGCCGCATAGAACTTCAGCAACTGATGAACCTCACGGCACGCGCCTTCGGAAAGCCTTCCAAACGCATCTGGACGCTTCCGAACGACGAAGCATTGCACGTCTATGCCGAATACACCCGCGACCACTTGCAAGACAACATGAATGAGCAGTTGCTGCAGCGAATGAACAAAGAGGCCTACAAGATGGGAAGGTTGCTCCGCAGCGTGTTCTTCCTGAAACAGCAGGCAGACATAGAGCGTTTCACTATTGCCCTATATCGTAACATCGGCATCGAACTGGACGGCTCTATCCCTGGACAACTCTGTTTCCGACGGTGCTTCTTCAGCCATTACTATACGCCCGACATCTGTTTGGCAGCATCAGCTCTCGATGATGGCATCATACGGGGACTGACTGGTAAAGGACGACTGACTTTTCAACAGCGTATTACCGAAGGGTGCAAATGCTGTATGGCCACTTTTCATGATGCTGAAACAACAAAGTGAATTCCTATTCACCTATGCCTTCACAACAAAATAAGACAATCTACAAACAAATGACAAAAAAAGCAATTGTAATAGGAAGCGGTGCCGGAGGTGCTATGGCGGCAAAGATGCTGGCCAAGAGTTTCGACGTGACGGTATTGGAACAAGGCAAGGCATTCAAGCCCTTATCACTGCCTTTGGAACAGTTGGCAAAATTCCGCAAAACAGGTCTTTATTTCGATGAGCGACTTATCCAACTGCTTTTGCCGAATATGCGCATCGACTGGAATCCCGAGATGGTAATGGTCTACGGCAGAGGCATTGGTGGGACCACCACCTTGGCCACTGGCAACGCCGTGCGTGCTGACGAGGGACTGAAGAAAATCGGCATCCATCTTGACAAGGAATTCGATGAACTCTATCAAGAGTTGCCTATCACCACAGACCATCAGAACCGATGGTCGCCCATCACAAAACGGACTTTTGAGGTGATGCAAGAGATGGGGTTTGACCCTCAACCCATGCCGAAGTTGCTACGCCCCAAGCAGTGCAAAATGTGCGGGCATTGCTCCATAGGTTGCCCCACTGGTGCAAAATGGGACACACGTGAATTACTTGACGGCATAAAGGTTATCACAGGATGCAAAGTCACTCATATCGACATTGATGACCGACAAGCCAAACGAATACATGCAAAAAAAGGGCTACAGCAGCTGACTTTTGAAGCTGATGTCAACATCGTAGCGGCTGGCGGCTATGGTACACCCGATATCCTACGACAATCTGGCATCGAGTGCCAGCCAAGACTTTTTGTCGATCCTGTGCTTTGTGTCGCCGCACCAATGGAGAAAGCCCATCAAGACCACCAATTGCTGATGCCTTTCGTGAGCCGTCGCGAGAAGTACATCATCTCGCCCTATATGGACTGGCTCAGTTTCTTTTTCAACAAGCAATGGCGCAAACCGATGGACAGTATGGCGAGCCTGATGATTAAGTTAGCCGATGTGGAACAAGGCGATGTACACCATAATAAAATGAAGAAAACACTCACAGAGAACGACCATCAATATCTAAAGCGTGGCGTTGAAGACTGCCGTGAGATTCTTATGCGTATGGGAGCAAAGGAGGAAGACATCTTTCTTGGCACGCTCAATGCGGGTCACCCAGGCGGCATGTTGCCTTTGACGGCTACAGAGTCTGAAACGCTCCACTCCCCCCTCCTTCCCGACAATCTATACGTGGCCGATGCTACCATCCTGCCTCAGTCACTCGGCCTGCCACCCATGCTCACCATCATGGCTTTAGCCAAACGTATTGCATCAATTATTTCCAATTGATATCGGAGGATACACTAACTTTATCAACTGCGAGAGTCGCTGTTAGAAAACCTGCCATTTTCCATGATTTTTATGGGAAAAGACTGTTTTTAGATGTCCCATGAAAAAACGATAAAAATCTATTATTGAGAAAAGTTTGGTGGATTCGTGAAATCGTTATATCTTTGTATTTGGTCTATAATGTAAAGGAATATATGGGAACATTCATCAACATAGGAAACGCAGGATTCCAACGAATACGTCGAAGTGAGTACATCGATAAGTCGGGGTTGATCTCTATAGTCAACAAAACGCTATTCACAGAACAATGCTTCAGTTGCGTGACGCGTTGTCGTCGATTCGGCAAGTCAATGGCGGCAAAAATGCTGTGTGCATACTATGACCATTCCTGCGATTCACGGAGTCTGTTTGGCATAACCTATGACAAAAATGCCAAGACGCACGAGTGCCTGATAGAAAGCATCTGATTTTGCTTCTTTCCCTTAAAGAAAAACATATTATTTCCCGACAGGCTTGTTTATCGGGATTGCCATATTTTAACACCACAACAAACCAATATTTGATGATTTATGAGAACATTAGCATTCATTTGCACGGCATTGATGGCGTTATGCCTCGCGTCATGTGCGCAGAAAAAAGAGAACAAAGAAATGAAGAAAGTATTAGTGGCTTATTTCTCGGCATCAGGTGTGACCAAAGCTGCCGCAGAACAACTGGCTGAGGTGGCAGGAGCTGACTTGCATGAAATCAAACCTGCCCAACCGTATTCGGATGCCGACCTCGACTGGAGAGACTCGCTTTCACGTTCTTCCATTGAGATGAAAGACAAAAACTCCCGTCCGGAAATAACCGATAAACTCAATGACATCCAAAACTACGATGTGGTCTATGTCGGTTTCCCCATCTGGTGGAACACCGCTCCGACCATCGTCAACACCTTCATGGAAGCATATGATTTCAACGGCAAGACGGTTATTCCATTCGCCACATCTGGAGGCAGCGACATCGATAAAGCCTGTGAAGACTTGAAAGCCGCATATCCAAACGTGAATTGGAAAGATGGCAAACTGCTGAACGGAGTTTCCAAGGAAGACATGGAGTCTTGGGTTAAAGGTTTATAATTCACATGAGGTAAATCCACCTTTCCTAACATCAAATGAGTTACCCCAAATTCATCATCACCATGGAGGGTTATCTCCGTTTAGGTATGGTCAATCAGCACAAAGACTTGCTGAAACAAGGTGAACAATGTATAGGTGGCGGTTATTACCGTTTCGATTTTGTATCGAATTATATCATCCTCGACAGGGAGTCTTTCGATTTCGGATGTCCCAAATGGCATCTATTGGACACGTTGAAGGTGCCATCCGTATATCGTGGCCTGCGAATAGTATACAAATACGACGATGGCTTCCATGAGGATTTCGATGTAAGTGAGAAACTCAAGATTGAGTATCAGTGATTTCCCGCTTTTTTTCATCCATAATTAACGGTGTATGCAAAGATTGATGACCTTCATAATAAGCCTGTTGATGGCAATCAACAGCAGTGCGCAGTTTAAGGATTTTCATATCCTTGGCGGTGAGTTGAGCAACTCAGCTGCGACATCGGTGGACGACATCGAAGAGGTGATGCCACGAATGAAACAATTAGGGCTGAACACGGTGTTGGTACCCGTCTATTGGGAACTCATGGAACCCGTTGAAGGTCAGATGGATTTCGCGCTTACCGACCGTACCATCGACGTAGCGCGTGAACTGGGTCTGAAAATCGTTCCGCTTTGGTTTGGGGCTTGGAAAAACTCCATGTCGTGCTATGCGCCTGCATGGTTCAAGCGCGATGTGAAGCGGTTTCCAAGAGTAAAGACTGCCGAAGGCAAACCTTTGGAGATTGCCTCCTGTTTCAGCGACAACGTACTACAAGCCGACTTGAAGGCCTTCTCCGCCCTTATGCAACATATCGCTGAGAAAGACCCACAACGCGATGTGGTCATCATGATGCAGATTGAGAACGAAATCGGTATGCTGGAATCGGCGCGCGACCACTCCCCACTGGCAGAGAAAGCTTATCGCCAACAGGTGCCACAGACATTACTCAAGGCATTGGGCATCAAGCAACGAGGTACTTGGGCTGAGGTCTTCGGCACCGATGACTATGCCGATGAAAAATTCATGGCCTGGCACTATGCTTGCTATGTGGAGCATCTGGCAAAAGCTGCAAGGACAATTCACGACATGCCTCTCTACGTGAACGCCGCAATGAACAGCCGAGGTCGTAAACCTGGTGAATACCCGTCGGCCGGTCCTTTGGCACATTTGGCTGACATCTGGAAGGCGGGCGCTCCCAGCATCGACATTCTCGCTCCCGACATCTACGATACAGGATTCAAGTCGTGGGCTTCACAATATGCTATGCCTTTACGGCCACAGGAAAACGGAGCATCGGGTATCGGAGGCAAGGTGAAGAACCGCCTTTTCATACCCGAGAGCCGTTGCTGTGAGAACAGTGGCGTACGTGCCATGTATGCATTCGGTGAACACCAAGCACTTGGTTTCTCACCTTTCGCCATCGACCAAGCATCATCCAAAGAAACAGCGTCTGTAACACAAGCATACACCCTTTTGTCTCAAGTCTTCCATTTGAGACCACAAAACTCATGGGGATTTCTCTTCGACCAAGAAGACAGTGAGCGAGTCATCGATGACGAAGGCGTGGTGATGACCTGCCGTCATTATTTCACCTTGCCCTGGGATTCACGCGCCACAGATGGGTCAACATGGTTGGAAGGTGGTGCCATAATGATTCGTTTGGGCAAGTATGACTATGTGTTAGCTGGTAGCGGTGTGGTCATCGACTTCAAAACTCGTGCAGAGAAACAGCAGGAGCAACAGAAAAAATTAGGAGAAGACGGTTTTGCAGAGGCGGGTACAAACTCGTCAACGTCAGCATCCCAATTTTCAGGTTCTCGTTTGGGACTCCTATCCGTCGATGAGGTCACCATTGACGAACATGGCCAACTACAATTCCTTCGCCGACATAATGGCGACCAAAGCCACCAAGGCCGTCATGCCCGCATCAGCGTCGGAGACTGGAAAATCCTGCATATCAAACTTTATGAATATCATTGAGCATTGGCTTGAACACACATTGGCTCCGCCAAAATCTAGCACATGATTTACATTTTCTATACAGACAACTTTGACAATAGAATCGTCATCACTTCACGAATGTTTCGTCGGTAGTGAAGAGAGTTTTTCAGCCATAAGGTGCCCGTTTCCAAATAGGCTTTTTTGTTCACTTCAAGCATCATCGACTGGTAAAGGAAGGGACAGTCTGGAGTTTCTGAATTGCTGTACGGATTGTTGATGCCCACCTTATAACCATTTTCTTCGAAGATATTTACTGCCATCTCAATTGTTTCTTTGTCTGGTTGAGACCAGTCCTCGTTGAACCCAATGCATACGTCCACATCACTCATCTCACTGGGAAAAGAGTGACAGTCGAGAAGCAATGCGCCTTCACAAAGGTGATATCTCAGTCTCTGTTGATGCCAATGCCATAAACCAAGAAGTATCCGTTCGCTCCGTTCCGGAACCGTTCGGGTGTAACCTTCAAAACTGCGGTATACTATCCCCTGCCCCAATTGCTCCAATGGGTCATTCCACAATCTTTCCGCATCGACGATGAATCTTGAATAAGGGAAACGTACACTTCGTATCCCTTCGCTTTTATAACCATGGAAGAGAAAATCGGTGTGCCAGTCCGTCCATTTCAGCACAATCTCATTAATGAATCGTTCATCAATGTTCCAAAAACTCAATTGATTATCATACAAACCTTCTATCGAGGCATGTGGTTCGTTAAGAACAATCCGTGTGTATTGCATGTCGTTATTTTTTTAGTTAATACTCTACTTAACTCGCATCATCTTACCACCGTGGCATAACGTAAACTCGGTTGGTGTGCATTGAAGCACTCTTGATGCCAATATCAAGTGCAAAGTTAATCATCACATTCCAATTGAACAAATCAACGTCCACATTTTTGTATCATCGCCATAAAGTTCACCGTTTTTACCTGCGGTGAATCGCTTGACGCTCGGAAAAAGCACGAAAAACAAGTTTTTCTGCATTTTTCTCTCGCTTATATCACGATTTGAGATAGGATGTTGATATCTTTGCAAATACAACCAATTGACACCATCATGAAAACGACAGACAAGTTCAAGGAATATATATGGTTATTAAACACCATCCGTAGAGCACGTAGGATAACGTTCGATGAAATCAACGAGAAGTGGGTGGAGACGGATATGAGTGGGGGTGTAGAGTTGGCGAACGCTACATTCCACCGCCATAAAGATGCCATTCAAGACATCTTCGGCATCTTTATTGAATGCGACCGCAAGAACGGATATAAGTATTATATAGGCAATGAAAATGTGCTGCATGAGAATACCGTCCAGAACTGGATGTTATCCACTCTTTCTGTCAACAACATCATCAGCGAGAGTCTTTCTCTGCAGAAAAGGATTTTGCTGGAACCAGTTTCCTACGAGGGCGATTATCTGCCCATGGTGATGGAAGCCATGAAACGGAATGTACGCATCACAGTGAAATACAGGAAATACGGCGATGAGGCGCCACGAGAACTGACCTTCGAACCTTATTGTCTGAAAATGTACCGTCAGCGGTGGTATGTGCTTGGACACTTCATGAAAAAAGTGGAAAATGGTGAAATCATAGAGTATTTCGGCATGTTCTCCTTCGACCGCATCGAGGAGATGAAACTCACCGATGTCAAGTTCCAGATTGACCCCGACTTTGACGCCCAATCCTACTTCCAAGATTGTTTCGGAGTGCTTTCAGGCGACGGGACGGAACCAGAGCGGATTGTCATCAGGGCTTTCGGATACGAGGGGTATTATCTGAAGGACTTACCCCTGCACAAAAGCCAGAGGGAAATAGGACATGGAGATAACTATACGGACTTCGAACTATTCATGCGGCCGACCTTGGATTTCAGCGGACATCTGTTGAGTCGCAGCAATCAAATAAAGGTGCTGTCACCCCAATGGCTCGCCGACGAGATTTACAACATGCACATCAATGCCGCTCTCTTATACGAACCAGAGGAAGAATGAAAACGAATAGATGCGTCGCTACCCTTTTTCTGTTCAGACATTCGATGATGTTCTTATTAGATTCAAATGTTTTTTCAAAGTGACGAATTGTTTAATTAATTAAATGATAAAGATATGTTAGGAGCAATTATTGGTGATATTGTCGGCTCAATCTACGAGTTTGACAATATAAAGACAAAAGACTTTCCTTTTTTCGAGGACAGAATGGAATACACAGACGATAGTGTTTTAACAATAGCCACGGCTGATTGGCTTCTTCATGGAGGAGACTCCGGTGACTTCTATTTACGGTATGCCACAGAATACCCTAATCCCATGGGTAGCTATGGCAATGGGTTCTATCAATGGGTACACAAAGCGCAACGCGGTATCATGCAACCCTATAATAGTTGCGGTAATGGCTCTGCTATGCGTATAGCCCCAGTAGGATGGGCCTTTGAAACAGAGGACGAGACGCTTAAAGCAGCAAAGAAATCCGCAGAGTGCACCCATAATCATATTGAGGGAATTAAAGGAGCCCAGGCAACAGCTCTCTGCATCTTTCTTGCACGTCATGGAGCCACACCATCAGAGATAAAGAAACGCATAACAGACGATTTTGGCTATGACCTTTCTTTAAGTGTTGACGAAATACGTCCCCGTTATAGTTGGGGCGGATTGGATAAAGCTGTTTCTGGAGCAACATGCCAAGGTAGCGTTCCACAAGCCATTACATGTGCTCTCGAGGCCTTAAACTTCGAGGATGCCATCCGCAATGCTGTTAGCATAGGTGGAGATTCTGACACCATCGGATGTATCACAGGGTCAATCGCAGAAGTTCTTTTTGGCATTCCCGAAGAGATAAGAATAAAGGGCAAAAGTTATCTTCCAACCCGTCTTCTGAATATTGTAGAACAATTTGAGGAAAAATACGGATTTAAATAGAGTCCTTACCTTCAGTGAATCGTCGTGCGCTCAGTTAAAATACAGTAAAATCTTTTGATTGCTATGATAAACAAAAAACCAAAAACAAAAGACGAGTTCTTCGCGATACTTGACGCGATGCTTACGGACGAAGACAAGAAAAAACTTGTGGAATCAGATGATGTGTTCGAATTCCATTTCACTTTAGACCTGTGGATACGAAACAACTGGATTTATCCATTGAACGGAGAAGAAAAACAGGCCTTCTTGAGTTTGTTCTCGAATGATGCCGGAGGTCAATATGGTTGTATGCCATTCCATCCCGACGACATCTCTTCTGAGATTTTGGAACAATACGTGGAATATCTGAAAAAACAGGAGGAAACAAAATAAGCACTACAAAACTCAATCTTTCAAATCAAACAGACTATTTCAAAATAAGAATTGAAAGTCTTGCATAATGTGAAGTGAAAAGTAGCTTGTAAATGACGATAGATATCAGGCGTTGGACGAAATCTAACGCCTGAAATCTTTTATCCCTTGATGACTGCCACAGGAAGTAGCCTTGTCTTCACCTTGACAAGGTCAAGTTCGTTTGCAATCACTTCCTCAATGTCCTTGTAGGCACCAGAGGCCTCCTGCATATCATTTTGACTGCGTATAGCATGGATGATGCCCTTTGCTTCCAATTGTGCCAGTTCCTGCTGCATGTCAAGTGTCTTTATTGCCATCTTGCGCGACAATACACGACCTGCTCCATGCGAGCACGAACAGAATGAATCGGGATTGCCCAGACCTTCCACAATGTAGGAGGCAGTACCCTGAGAACCTGGTATGATACCAGTCACACCCTCACGGGCAAGGGTCGCTCCCTTACGGTGTACGATGACATTTTCTCCAAAATGGTGCTCGTATGCCGCATAGTTGTGGGCAATGTTAATCATAGGCTCAAACTCGATGCCCTTCAGCGAATCGGCAAGCACCTCCTCGATGCGCTCCATCATCAACTTCCTGTTGCAAAAGGCAAAGTCTATGCAATACTTCATCTCATTCCAGTACATACCGAACTCCTTGGTCTCAGCGGCGAGGAAAGGCAACTGTATGTCTGGACTAACAACAGAGTAGTAACGAGTGTTAAGCGTCTTCGCGATATGGTTGTAAAAATCACCGACCTGCTTGCCAAGGTTGCGCGAACCAGAGTGAATCATGATCCATAGCGTATCTTCCTCGTCTCTCTGCAATTCGATGAAGTGATTTCCTCCACCTAATGTTCCCACCTCATAGCGGATGGAATTTTGACGGCGCTTCACCACCTCCAGCTTGTCGATGTCGTGTCCTTCAGGCAAGTATCTCTCATCCTGTGCCTCCTTGTGGTGGTCCATTCCTAGGGGGATACGTTCACGGATACCCGCCATGATTTCCTTGCGAATCACTGTTGTCGGAATCTCATTTACCTTCCAATTGGTCTTCACGGCACACATTCCGCAGCCAATGTCCACACCTACGGCATTGGGTATCACAGCATTCTTACATGCCAACACACCACCGATAGGCATTCCCATACCAGCATGCACATCGGGCATGATGGCAAGGTGATGGAAGAGGAAGGGAAGTGTGGTCAGATTCTCTATCTGACGCATAGCCGACTCTTCTACATTGTCCGTCCATATCTTAACAGGACGGTTGTTAATCATCTTGACTTCCATTTTTTCCTTTTCTTGTTTATTCTCCAATTTTGAATATGGAGCGAAAGTGTTCTCGCCAGACAAAAAAACAACTCACTCCATCATTCCACTGTGCAAAGGTAGAAACATACTACGCAACCTTTCTGCGTAGTTCAAATTATTTAATAAGAAGGCATAAAATTATTGATCTTCTTGCATTCAGACCTGAATTGATGAAAAGAAAGAAGGACTGAGATTAAAACAACAGAGATTCTTAATAGAAAAAAGAAAAAACTTCATTATTTAATAAGTTTTTATTATATTTGCAGAATATTCTATCTTTAGAATAACTATAGAAAGGAAACGCACCACTAAGGTTCACATCCATCTTATAATCAACTTACTAACTTAACGTAAATAGATAACAATGAGAAGGCTATTCTTTGTCACAGGACTGCTTCTAATGACATGTTCAGTCCTTAAGGCACAAATAGAGAAAGACTATACACAGTATGTCTCAGGCGCTGCATGCGATGACGGACAATATTGGTATATTGCAGGAAACACAGATATATCACCAGCCTTGCTTCAGTGCGACACATGGTCCTCCCGTGGCGACAAAGACGGGAGCAACCTCACTGCCCCATTCATGGAATACTGGGAGAACAGGGAGAATCACACTTTGGACGATGGCAGCCATCTTCCTGATGCACAGATACGGCATCAAACAGTCGAAGGACTGCCAAAAGGAAAGTACAGGCTGAGCATGTTAGTGCGTTGCTATGCCGAGACCTACAGCGGCTATGCAAATCCAGCAGGTGTGAAACTCTTTGCCAATGGCGTCGAATCTGAAGACTTTTGCGCCGGCAAGAATGTGACAACCTATAGCGGTGGCGCCCACATCACAGCCACACCTGAACATACATTCGAGGTTGGCGA
>JAEEGF012115048.1_pt1 | contig 11292 bp, 9 predicted proteins | sample 9134171 | NCBI WGS metagenome assembly JAEEGF01 (sample SAMN16246542, study PRJNA631951) | gut metagenome | biome: gut microbiome; feature: rumen; material: AP-attached | host: Bos | place: Iran: Karaj | collected 2018-10
TCCACCAAATCGGCCTCAGAATATTTCTTTATGAAATAATCATGCATTTCACTACCATCATTTCTCATTCCTCCTCTGATATAGCTAACAAGTTTTGCTGTATCGGGGTAAATGTCTTTTTGCTGTAATTCTTCCAACCTATCAAGCAATCTTATCATTCGATCTTGCACATCATAATCTGTGATGTCTTCATCCTTTAGATAATGGTCGAATCTGACAAGTGCTGAAATCAGCATTTGCTTACAATCTTCTCGTTTCGCACGTTGCCACCAATTACGGAAGCGGAACACGCAAATTGATTCTGGCGTTTCTACTTTGGTTTCATTAGTACCATTGTTGAACCCGTGCTTATTTGTAAATGATGTCGATGAATCAGCCTGTTTTGTCTCTTGATTTGAGTTATGCCTCACAATAAGGACGGCCAATAACAATACCACCAAAACGGCAAGTGATATTAGCTTAAATGTTAGGTATGACATAATATATTGTTTTTATTCCAACTGTTTCCAACAGCTCACGCCTTCTTTCCTGGTTTGCAGGACGGCATATAGGATAGCAATAGTAGTCAGCGTCCAACCGACCTGAATCGGTATGTTATGAGGAAGCTCCACCTCAATCTCCCGGAAAGCGTTCACGATAAGGCGTCCCAAGATGACTTGAACAGCCGTGGCCACTATCGAAGTGACGGCAAAGCCCCAGAAACCATATCTTTTCCCTTGCAGCAACTTGACCAGAAAGAAGATGATGCAGACTGTAGCGACGATGGCCACGAGCATCTCCAACAACAAATAGTTATGCAGTGAATGGTACAGATCCTTGATACCCTCTCTTGAAAAAACGGCTGAAATTCCCACTCGGCATAGCCAAACATGCTCCAGTAATTCGGCAAGGAAAGGAAGAGCAGGATACAGGCGAGTATTATCCCCATCACAATAACGATGGTGACGAATGTGTTGATGGGAGGGGATTGTTCTGGTTTATTATTGGTTTCCATAGCGTGTTTGTTTATTATCTCATAAACGGCGCTTCAAAATACTTTTTTCATAACCGTTTTCTTTGTATTATTTGAATCCAATCACTTTCCATCCATCATCCTCATTCACCACCAACACCTTAACGTTTGTGTCGCCATATCTAGTTATATCTTGAAATCCAGAGCGGCCAACTTCATCTGAAGGAACACATCCAACATACACCTTCTTAATCTCTCTACCATACTCATCAAACCATTCGGATTGCACGTACAGCACCGCTTCTTCACAGTTGTTCGTCAAGTAGGGTTTCCATCCTAATATGTTCAATTTGCTTTCACTTTCTGAAAAGAAATGGTCGTAATTTGCATAACCGTTCATTTGCCTAATCTCCTCAAATTCTCCTGCTACTTCCGAATCCATATACGAAAGCATCCTTTCAGAGTCGCTATTTAGTATCGCGTTGACGAAATTATAGGCAACAGCCGCTGGGGTACCGTTTGTTTCAAGTTCCTTTTGGCCGAGTCTTTGCACAATTGGATTAGGATAGAAATCATTGGGAATATTGTGTTTCGTCCGTTTTATTGGTTGCTTTTCTCTTCCATAAACATACATCATATAGCCGTGAAGGGTCATGTCGGTTGCCAACACCAAACGGTCTTGGGTGAGTTCCTTAATAACATAAACCTCATTCCCAAACATGGCATCCGGATACCCATTCGGAATAGACCATACCAGCACCGTATCATGGAATACCTCATACTCAATACCAGAGTAAATATATAAATCATGGAATAAATCCTCCATGCTCACGGGATCAGCAACACTTTTATCTGGTTCCTCATTATCATTAGGCTCCTCCAAAGAGGCCACAGCCTCTTCGTAGGAATCCTCAAATGCTTTCATAAAGGCATCAATATCCTCCTGAGTGACAGGCGGTCTTTTGGGCCTCAACACAATGTGGTCGTATTGGCCATAAATGATTCCGTCATCAAATTCCTCGTTTGATGGAATTTGAATTTCATGTAAAAACCACTCGCCATCTATTGTGTTCTGGCCGTTACATACAAGCGCTATCAGACCGAAAATTAGTAGCGAAAAAACCTTTTTTAGTTTTTCTAGTGCCATAGTATTTGCATACAGATTGTTCACTTTTCCTTCTGTTTCCTTGATGTATTCCAGATAGTTACGTTCGTCTTGTATAATCATTTCAACTCTTTTTTATCGGTTGTATTTTTTCAACTGTTCCATAAAACCTATAGGAGTTTGGATAAGCCATCTTGACCCATAATAAACCCCTGCTGCATCAGCAATATCCATCGTGAACGAAGTACAATCGTAAATGCCCATGTGATAACGTGGAGTGTTGTCCCTCAATAATCTAAGTTTAGCATATACATCATTCAACTGTTGATCTGTTATATAAATCGAGCAGCTATCGGTAGCATATTGCCGTTGCCTAGAATGGTCAAACAATGAACCTTGGCCGTCAATCCAATTGCCATCACCAGAACCAAATCCCCAATATCCCGAACGGGGAACATATACAAACGCATGTCCTGTAGGACTAACATGGCCATTTCCTGTTTCCATGCCTTTCCCCCAGGCATAGAATGTCATTTTATTACGAGCAGGGGCTTCTATATAGTCCCAAACCGCCTGTTGCGTGTTATACACAGAACTGGGGGCGTTCAATACATACGGCGTAATTCTACCTCGTCTTCCCGATGGGCTCGAACGATGATGCGCAGCACAATAAGCCAAAACTGAAATGGAACTTGTTTGTAGTGGGGGTAACGATACGTTGTAATGTTTTGTGACAACAATATTTTGTACGTTTTCTGTTTCTGACTCTATCATAGTCCCTTGCCTGATGGTCACATCCAATGGGATTCCTGTGTTATTAGTCAAAACAATATTTACATCAAAATGTTCATCAAATATCGATGGCGTACTGTTTATTACACAAGACCTCAAAATAACCTCTTTTTTCATTATCCGACTGAATATGCATGGAGGTATTGTATCAATATGGATTTTCAAAATGTGCATAGGTTGTATTTTTATAATACGATCCTGCCCATTATCACGTGAATAGGGAATACCCGCAGCATCTGCGGACATTTCGGCAATTAGTTTTGCACCGCCCAAGCCTTCTATGTCGCTATTTCTATATAATTGAGGTTGAGATTGATATAAAGCTTGCTCGAAACTAACTCCTGCTGGCACAAAAAGTCTTTCTGGTACATAATCCTCAACTGCTGGGTAATCTTCCCAATCTTCATCTTCTTCCCAATTCTCATGCTCTGTATTTAGACTATATTCTTCTCCAAATCCCACCTCTTCCTCATTCTCATAATAATGAGGAATCCTATAGGGAGGTTTTTGTTCGCAACCGAAGCAAATCAGCAACAATAAAAACGATAGAGTTTTTGCAACTTTATTCATGATTATCAATTTACTTTTTCTCCATTTTTGAATAAACCATTGTAAACATTTCCACTAGTGAAATAATATGTACCCATCCCATCAAACAAGCCATTTTTAAACTCTCCCTCATACTTTAATTTGCCGTTTGAATAATATAGTTTTCCCTGTCCATTGGGCAGTCCGCTCTTGAACTGTCCTTCGTGTCTCTCGCCATTGGTAAAATAGTATTTTCCCACCCCATTAGGATGCCCATTTACAAACTCTCCATCATATCGATCCCCATTTTTATAATAGCAAACTCCTTTCCCATTCAGCTTTCCATTTTTCCAATAACCTTCTAATTTTATATAATCCGTGTTTTGTGGATTACATGTATAGACACCATAACCATCAAACTTGTTGTTTTTCCATCCACCTTCATATTTATCTCCCGCAAAGTCTCCAGAAGTGTAAACGAAAGTTCCGTTGCCTTCTATAATATCGCCATGAAGAGTACCTGTATAATACCCTTCGCTAAATCCTAAATTTGTGACATTCCTTACATTGTTTTTAGGGGCAGGTTCCTCTTTGGGCTTTTGATTCGTCTTAGGCTCTATGATGGGTGGTTTCGTTTGTTCCTCTTTTGGCTTCGGTTTTACAGCAGGAGGCTCTGTCTTTGGTTTCGGTTGCTCTGCTTTTGGCTTTGGCTTTTCGGCAGGTGGCTCTGTTTTTGGTTTTGGCTGTTCGGTGACAATCTTTTCATCTTCAACCGTTGGTGACGTGACACTGATTTCTAAAGGTTTTTCATCTTGTCCTCCTACATCCTGACCAGCAAGGATTGGCGATTGATTTCCATTAGAACCAGGTATTTCTGATTGTTCTGGAGGTTGTGAGTCATCGCCATTTATAATAGGTCTTAAATAAAGAAATGCCCCAACCAACAATCCAACAATCAATAAAGCAATTACGAACGGCACCCATTTCCGTTTTGTTCCTGAAGATGACGAGTCGTTTTGTGTATTTCCAGTTTTCCCCTTTGTTAGATATATTCTGTTGTAGTACTTTAGCAAATCGTCCAAAGGTGTCGGCAGGTAATTTGAATCAAATGCAAAAGTTGCTATCCTTTCCTGAACCACATATTCTTCTGGTAATCGGATTTCTGACCAACTCAACCTGTTTTCCACAAGAGTGCGGCAATTTCGTGTTAGTTCCTCGATTTCATCTTGGGCTTCAGCTAATCGGGTGCCTGTAAATACGACATGGCCATGTCTGTCTTTCCGAAGAAAACGTCCTTTGTTTACGACATTTACAAAAAGGCTTTCAAAAACCGCGACCACTTCTGCAAGATTGGCAGGATAGGCACCATTAAAAACAAGAGACATGCCGAAGTGGCTGCCAGTTTTCGCGTTAATGTTACGAATATAGGTGAAGTACACTAATTCAGCGTTCCTATAAAGCGAAAGCTGTATAGGGCAGTTTTTGTCGTAAAACGATTGGAACAGGATTTCCTTGTCATCCAAAGGATACTGGTCGTATCCATCAGGTGTGCCGAACAGATAGAAATCGAAGTTCACAACAGAATAATGTTAGAAATAAGTGTTGAAAATCTTATCGAAACGACTTGATTGTTTCCTATAATACTCTTTCTGTTTGGGCGACAAAAAGCTTAAATCCATTTTGCTAATATCATCCAATTGCTTTGCTATCGTGTTATTCACGGTATTACCAATTTCAAGGGCGATGGCCGTTTGCAATTGCTCATCATTCCAGCCCTTCTCTTGCTTTTGACCAGACATCTTGTTTATTGTATTTTCCACTTCAGAGATAGCTAGAGATACTTCTCGTATTTTGGATATAGTTTCGTATTGTGTCAAATAAGCACCCTTAAGTTTTTTGCTCCATCCATTTCGTTCCAATGTGGAATCCGCAAAAATCGTTTCTTCCGTATTTGTAAAGAAACGAAACACAGCAAGGGTGTCTTGACATGCCTTTAGTTGTTCTTGTTGCTCATTGATAAGTGCTTCATATGCTGTTTTTACTTTTTCATGTCGGTTTTGAATATCTGACACTTGTTTTTCTAGTTTTTTATTCAATGCCGATTTATTATTGAAATAGTTTTGAAATGCATTTTCCGCATTCTCAATCTGTTGTTGAAGTTTATTCAATTCAATTGGTTGTTTTTTTGTGGAAACAGTTATCTGCTTTGTTCCACCAGATTGAGCAATGGTGTTTCCAATGCTAACTACGATCAATATTATTGTTACTATGTATCTCATGGCTTTTGTGAAATTCAGTTTTTCAGTCATTTTGCTACTGTTATTGTAATGTTTCCTATTTTTAAATTTCCTCCTTGTGTTGCCTGTAAGAATAATCTAATATGATCATTTTTTGGAACAAAAATCTCACCATTATTTCCGCTATTTACCGCTTTCTTAAGTTCCTCTCCAGTCAGATATACATTGTCTTTTTTGATTTTGTAAATATAGTGGTCGTTTCCAACATTTATTGCCCCTGAAGACGTGAATGTTCGTGTTGGGTTGGATTCGGGAACATAATTAACTCCTGTCTTATAGAACTCAACAACATATGTAGAAGTTTTCGGCTTATGCTCTTCTTTAGGTTTGTTCTTGTCCAACTTATTTATCAATGTATCGTAATTCTCATTTCCAATATAACCTTTGACAGCTTTCAATTCTTGTTTTAGACCAGGCGACTTGGAAGAATAGTTGCTTTCATTTACTTTTTCAATCCTCGTATTAAAATCATTCAAACACGCAATTCTTATTTCATCTATCTTGGCGTTTTTCGCATCTTCATCAAAGTATTGTTCGGTTTTGCCGAAAGCATCATTCCATTTTTTATCATCTATAAGTTTGTCTATTTCCTTGCCAAGATTAGCATTATATATCGAAAGCCTTTCAACAATCATTGCTAATTTCTCTCCTCGGAAGTCTTTGTCAGAAATAGTGTCTGCAATTTCATTGGCTTTAATAAAATCTGGTATAGACAAGGCATCCAGAATCAGACTGTCAGCTCTTTCTGCGCAACAATATGATGTTTGGGATGGAGGTGTATCGCTGTCTTTCTTTGGTCGAAGCAAGACCAATAGCACCACCAAAACAGCTGCAGCACCCACTATGCCTGCAATCTTGCCTTTGTTATCAGAAATCCATTCTTTTACATTATCCCAAAACGAGGGTGTTGGTGTTGGATTTGGCGAATTTGAATCTGGTGGCGGATTTGTGCCTTCTCCGCCACCACTTTGAGTATCCGCAGCTTTTTGATACAAGTCTGCCAGTTGGTTGCATAGTTCCTCATAGTTGGCTTGAATTGAGGGAGCAATATTCTTGTTGTAGGAATACTTCTTCAGCTGGCCTAATATCTCTTCGGTTTGTTTCTGATACCGCTTTACTTCGTCTAAAACAGTAGTAGCCAAGTTTCCGAGTCCCTGAATAATATAACGCTGATAATCTGGAATCAAATCCTTCCATTGCACAATTTTCTGTGGTGCAATCTCAACATCAGAGTCTGGTTCTTTCGTATTATCAATAACTTTGGGTTTCCAGTCAGGTGATATAGTCACATAACTATATTCACGGAAACGGCCAATCAGTGATTCTTCAAAACGGCCTCTCTGTGTTTCATCTTTCAAACCAGCTATCAAGGGTAATTTGACCACTAAATTCTGATTCTCATTCTTGAATCCAGGATCCAAAGGATAAAATGAGGTCGTGAGCATGTCATCCGTCGCAAGATTATGCTGAAACACCTTCTCAACGAAATTGATATGTTCCTTGCGGTCTTCAAAACGGGTGATAAGATACTGCGCCTTTATGTCTGAATTGGCAATGGGTTTCAGAATCCCTTTGCTGGCATCAGGCGTGTTGCAAAGAATATGGTTATGATAAACATAGTCAAATAGTTCATACAATCTCAGCGGATGATTACAGTAAACTCCCGAAAAGGCCAGTGACATACCAAAAAACGAACCTGTCCTGCTTTTACCCGAAGAAAGGTTATACTTCAGGAAAGTGTACGTCACATTGCCGTTTGAATCACGATGCGAAGTGAACTTGGTGTCCTCCGTACTACCATCGTAAAATCTTTGGAAGTAGGATATTTCCTGCCTTGTTCCTTCAAGCATATCAAAGCCATCGGGAACGCCGAATATGTAGAACCTTGGTGCGACCATCTTCTATAGTTTTATCCTTTTACAGTTTTTAGAATGGCTTTCCAAAGTAATTTAGGATAAATATCTTGACCAGGAGTGTAAACCTGTCTTCCACTGTCTGTCGGAGTGAATGCCCCAGCAGAGAATGGTACAAACTGGAAGTTGTATTTCCTGAACAATCGCGTTATTGGGTTTCGGTTTTCAAACGGTGTGAATATTCCTGGATAATCGTTTTTAATGTTTTTGAATATCTGGTTTTTATTTGGCATTCCATTCCCCAAAAACACTTGTGGATGCTCATCCACTTTGTGACAAGTGAAAATAATCTTGTCTCTTCTCAAATTGGCAGGCATGTTATTGATACGTTGTACATACATATCTCTCATTACTTGATCGCTACCCCAATCCTGTTCCACAATAAACATCCAAACCCTCTTATTTGATAATTGCATAATATTTGTAATATAAGTAGGGAATTGTTTTTGGGGATCATTCGGGTCAAAGTAATGCTCGCCTGGGGCTTCCAAAAGTTGACATATAGGCCTTCCTATTTTATCAAGAACCTTAACCAACATAAAACTAATAACATTATTACCATCAGGAGCATATTTACTATGACAAAGTTTTGGGTATTCTTTGCATATTCTTTCATAATGATTGTCATATGCTGGACGAAAGGTTTTATTTGGTACAACTTGATACCCTATTTTTTCCAAATATTGGGTAAGCCGAATTAGTGCCATAGTTTTTCCAGAAGTACGAGCACCAAAAAGCACAACTACAGGTGCTGGATCACTAACAGTTACCACGATTTCATTCGGATCTTTAATTTCGTTGTCTGAAAGACCAATGATACCGCCTTGTTTTTCAGGTTCTGGTTGAGGTGGAGTAAAGCCAGGGCCGCCACTTGGAGGTGTACCAAAGCCTAATGAGTTTTCCTCACCAATATTGGAAGTGAATCCGCTATTCGTCTGATTGTTATTATTCTCTGCCATGATATTATGTATTTAATTGTTTATAATTCTGTGTTATTCATCATCACGTTTAGCGAAAGTGATGTCAAAGAAAATGAAGGCAGCCACATCAAGAAGAATGGCAATGACTACCCAATACCACAAGCCGTGGCCTCTGTATTTGCCGTGCAAAAAGTCTTTCCATACATTAAACACACTCACCATGCTTTGGGTCTTTGAAATGGGGTTTTCTGCTGTGTAAAGAGCATCATCCTCACCTGTTGAAAATGTAACAAAGCTTTGATAAGTCTTGATTGTGGAGTATGCTATGCCCAACTCTCTGGTCAATTCTGACATTTGCTCTGCTTTATATAAGTTCAAGCTGCCGTCATCTATAGCTTTTTGGGCATCCTTCATTTTTGTTAGAGAACTCTTGGCTTTTTGTGTATAATCATCATTCTGTACCTTTTGGGACTCTTGATCCAATTGTTCCAATCTTCTGTTGAGCATTTCAATAATCTTACCTCTGTACCACTGGGCAAGTTCTTCGGCTTGTGCTTTGTTTGCCGCTTTGGTCTTTGAATTATCGTCAATCTTTTCAACATGTAAAATGTTGGCGATTTCATCCAAAATCCTTCTTGCTTCAGGGCCGACACCCATGTTTAAAGGATTTACAATCTCAGCTCTTAAATCCGTGAGTTTATCATATACCTTATTGGACAAGTCGTCTTTTTTCTGCTGAATTGCTTCTGTTTTTTGGCTGGCATTGGCTAATTGGTTCAGATAGTTTTCAGTTTTGGAAAGGTCTTCACTAACCACGCCATTGATGTCACTCCTATAGAAGAAGGTGTGGGTATTGGTAGGCATACTGCAAAGTAGCCAAAATACTAGAGCCATTAGTAATCCGCCTACAAACTTCCAGCCTCTGTTTTCCACGAAAACATTTTGGTTAAGGCTGTTCACTATCATGGCTGTTCCAATAGAAGCCACAACAAAGAAGCCGATTGAGATAACCCAGCATGCAATAACTGGCCAGCTCGGTAAAGAGAAATGTAGTGATTCGGCCGTAGCCCAGCAACTTATTGCAGCGAATGCCACAAATGCTAATCCTGTGAAAATTTTCCAATAATTGTTGTTCATATTTGAAAGTTTTAGAATTCAAAAACAAAATTGCAAAAATAGTCTTCAATCATTTTGTATCAAAAACTTAACCGTCAAAACAATTTACGGTTTCGTTTGAATTATTTACAGTTGTTGCTCGATCCATCTTCGTGACCAATTCCTTCAGCAATAAAGTTATCTGTTCTGCTTTCTCTGCTGGACAATTTTTAAGATTGAGATGGACATCCAATTGATGTGCTTTCAAAGATGTTTTCAAACCGCTTTTTTGTTGAACGTCATCCAAGAAATTGTGATCCAAAGCTTCTGAAATGTCAATTAGTTGTTCCACGCCAATATCGTATCGCTCAAAAATGGAATACACATTAGGCCTCGCACAGTTGATGCGGCGCGCAAACTCGGTCACACTTATTCCTTTTTCATCAAATACCATTTTTATAAGGTGTCCGATATGTATTCTGTGTGGTTTGGCCATAGGTGTGTTGTTGATGGTTGTTATAAAAAAGACAGCAAAAAAAGCGTGAAACCCGACCGTTTCGCGCTATCCAAGGTATTTGGCGTAACCTGTTTCTCCCGTGAAAAAGTCTAGCCTCACGCTTAGCGTGGGCATATTGACTAATTCTTGGAGAAAACACTTCATCGAAAATCGCCAAATTTTTGGATAGAAGCAATTGGTCTCTATGCTATTTGTTTATTTACTGTGTAAAGTCTCTATTCTTCTTGTATGTCGGTTTAGGTGATACAATTAGTTGATTCAATGCCGCAAATATACTGATAATTCAGTTTCAGCCTACAAAAAAAGTTCAAAATCAATCAAAACAAATCAAAATCAATCTAACTTGTTTTTCCCGATTATTGCATTATCCTCTTATAGTTGTTTATCAATGCTTATATTTCACCTTGTATGATGATGTCTTGGGCGCATCCCCCGTCGTCCAAATAACCACATCGATAGGGGAGCATCACCATCCCGAACCCCGTCAAGGTGTTCCGCGCCCCGCCGAAGCCTTTGTCTTGTGTCCGGCAGTGCTACAGCCGCTACCGTTCCGCGACGGACACGGCTCGTTCCTCACTGTGTCCATCGCTCCACTAACGCGGCCCGCGCTGCCTACCCCAATACCGCAGGCCTCGTCGAGGCGCTCCACATCGTGTTCATCCCGCCAGCCGCACAAGCCAAAGCTGCTGCCATTCGCCGCTGCGGTCGCTCACAGGCGTTGCCATACACCAACGAACTCCCTCAGCTCTTACCGGGGGTCCGCGGCCTGACAACTACCTTCCGCTCCGACGGGCAGACGACGCTTCCGTGCCTCCAGTGTCGTCTGCTCGCTCCGCTACAGTCCGTCGTCAGGTCGCTGGCTACATCACCGCCTTAATGATTTGTTGTAATAAATAAGCCACACCCGCCGCAGTCGGTCGCCCGTCACCCACCCAAAAACGCCTGTGGACTCCACTCCGCGGCCAATACCAGCAGCCGCACCCCATAAGAGGGCACTGACCCTTCACTATAAGTCCCATCCGTCCTATAGCTCCATCATTGGCTTTTACCAACCAAGCCGCCGCTGTCACGGTTTTTGCAAGGCTTGGGCTTTAACCATGCCTCCCCAAAGCTGTGCGGTCAAGCCGCCGAGCAGGGTGGCTGTCCTCGTTCCTGCGGGAGACCACTCTGCTC
>JAEEGF012212193.1_pt1 | contig 11291 bp, 7 predicted proteins | sample 9134171 | NCBI WGS metagenome assembly JAEEGF01 (sample SAMN16246542, study PRJNA631951) | gut metagenome | biome: gut microbiome; feature: rumen; material: AP-attached | host: Bos | place: Iran: Karaj | collected 2018-10
CGCGCCTACTCTTTCCGCCTCTCCCGGTGGCCGCTTGCCTCGCCCGGGCCACCGCGCCCACTCTTTCCGCCTCTCCCGGTGGCCGTTTGCCTCGCCCGGGCCACCGCGCCTACTCTTTCCTCCTCTTCCGGTGGCCGCTTGCCTCGCCCGGGCCACCGCGCCCACTCTTTCCACCTCGTCCGGTGGCCACCTGTCTCGCCCGGGCCACCGCGCCCACTCTTCTCGCCCCTCTCGGTGGCCGCCTGTCTCACCCGGGCCACCGCACCCACTCTTTCCTCCTCGCCCAGTGGCCAGACGCGAAGATCAGTTTAGGAAGGTAAGGATCAGATTGTCCAGATTTCGAGTATCAAGCACCCGCGCTCCGGTTTCAAACGAAAGAAGGAGATTCTTCCCCGGCCACAATCCGTTTCGCTCATATAGATCAATCTTTTCAATCGCTCTGGACGCATAATCCGGCCGGTCCATGATTCCAAAATGTTCCCAATAGTACTCTTTGCGAAGCCGAAGATTCAGCACAGCAAAATCCGGAAACAGACACTCCCCTCCCGCAAGATAAAGCGCGGGTTCATAAACATAAGGCACGCCGGCCTGATACAGTTTATCAGCGATGATGATTTCCGATTTGGACCGGACATACTCCCCTTGCTTTGTTTGATAATTTCCCTTTTTCTGATACGTGTTTTCGCCTGTATGCTTGCTTTCTTTCCATTCCCGCACAAAATCTTCATCCGGCAGCTCGATGGGTTTTACCAGCTCTTTTCTTGCAGGCAAAAGCGCGTCATAGATCTCATTGCAATCAAACATCTCATAACAATCGATTAGTTCGTGCACAGAATTCAGTTTCTGATAGATATACAGAAGAACCTGCTCGTCATAGCTTTTCTGAGCTAATGCCGCTGCTAAAGCCCGATTCTCTTTGCGAATATAATCCAGATGCTCTCCTGCCTCGGTTTTTTTATACAGATAATATTGTGGATTTTTTCCTTTCGGCGTATGGACACGGAGAGAGCCATTCGGCGCAGAGTGAAGGCGTGATTCTAGAGCTGCCGCCATTTTTTCCAACAGACTCAGCTCTCTGCTCAATAGATCGTATAATTCCTGGGACATGCAAAATACTCCTCTTCAAACCAATTCATGATCCGTTCTGAAAAACATTTGGGAAAACAGAAACTGACGCGTTTCTTCCACAACGAACTATCAGAAAAGTGATAGTGTGTATATATTATAGCGCCTCGGATTTTTTGTCCAGCAAAAAATGCTTCACCGCTTTTGTTTCTTTTTTCCGTTTTCGAATCTTCCCCATTCAGAGACATCATTCCATCTTCCCATTCAGCGGGATCGATTTTTACCCCTTCGGCGGCATCATTATGGGTTGAATTCATTCACGGTACAGTGCTAAAATGGGTCTGCATGTGGGGATTTTTTAATGTATTTCTCCCGTGACCGAAAACCTTTCATGGGGTGAAAGGAGGTGATTTTATGAGTACAAGTACAGATTCATCGGTTCCCCGAAGTACCATGCCCCGCATGGTCTCTGAGGAAGCTGTGCCGGGGACTCTAAAATCACATATCAGGGAGGTACCCCATGGAAGAGAAGAAAAACTCTGAAATTCTTTTAGAACTTCTTAATTCCAAGCAGTACAGCAGTCTTCGTCAGACGCTTTCAGAGATGAACGAGGTGGATATCGCCGGCATCCTGAACGATATGGAGAACGAGGATTCTCTTAAGATGTTCCGAATTCTCCCCAAAGACAAGGCTGCAGATGTATTTGCCAATCTGGAACTGGACGATCAGCAGTATATCATCCAATCCCTTTCCGACCGCGAGGCATCCGCCATCATCGATAATCTGATGGCCGACGATGCAACGGATCTGCTCGAAGAAATGCCGGCGAACGTCGTAAACCGGATTCTTTCCAATGCCAGACCGGATACCCGGGCGGATATCAATCATCTTTTGCGCTATCCCGAGGATTCTGCCGGCAGTATCATGACGGTGGAATATGTTGCGCTGCGCATCAATATGACTGTCGCGGAAGCAATCGAAAAAATCCGCAAGGTGGGACTGGATTCCGAAACCATCAATATTTGTTATGTTCTGGATGCACAGCGCGTTCTAGTCGGAACGGTCGCGTTGCGCTATCTGCTGATCATGAAGCAGGACGCGATCATCGGCGACTTTATGAACACGAATGTCATCAGCATCAATACAAACGATGACCAGGAGGAAGCGGCCAGAGCCATCCAGAAATACAACTTCACCGCGATGCCGGTGGTGGACAGGGAAAATCGCATGGTTGGCATCATCACCGTCGATGATGTGATCGATATCATCCAGGAAGAGACCACGGAGGATATCGAAAAGATGGCCGCCATCCTGCCCTCCGACAAACCCTACAGCAAGGTCGGCATCTTTGAAACGTACAAAAAGCGCATGCCCTGGCTACTGCTCCTGATGATCAGCGCCACCTTTACCGGCGCAATCATCACAAATTTTGAAAGCGCACTTGCATCTTATGTGGTGCTGACTGCCTATATCCCGATGCTGATGGACACAGGCGGAAATGCCGGTTCCCAGGCCAGCGTCTCCATCATCCGCGGACTGAGTCTGAATGAACTCGCTTTCGGCGATCTCTTTCGCACGATCTGGAAGGAGATCCGCGTAGCGTTTTTGTGCGGCGTGACCCTATCGGCTGCAAGCTTTCTCAAACTGATCCTGCTGGATCGTGTTCCGCTCTCCATCGCAGTCGTTGTCTGCCTGACACTTGTGCTGGTGGTCTGCATTGCTAAGCTGGTAGGCTGCACGCTACCGATGCTGGCAGATCGCGCCGGATTTGATCCGGCGGTCATGGCCAGCCCCATGATTACCACGATTGTAGATGCTCTATCGCTCCTGATCTATTTCACAATTGCCACGCGTCTGCTGCATCTTGTAGTGTAGCCGCGCGGAGAAGCCGGGCCACCGAAACTAGCTAGAAAGTGGAGTGTGGTGGCCGCGCGGAGAAGCCGGGCCACCGCTGATTGCTAGAAAGTGGAGTGTGGTGGCCGCGCTGAAGGTTTGGGCCACCGAAACTTGCTAGAAAATGGAGGGTGGTGGCCGCGCGGAGAAGCTGGGCCACCGCTGCCCGCCGGAATGCATAGTTCGGTGGCCGGACGGAGAAGCTGGGCCACCGCGGCTCGCCGGAATGCATAGTTCGGTGGACGCGCGGAGAAGCCAGACCACCGCTGCCCGCCGGAACGCAAAGTTCGGTGGACGCGCGGAGGAGCCGAACGGCCGCAAGTGCTTACTCTACTTTACAATCCCGCCTTCGGGGTGCTAAAATCATTTCATAGTGTTGTTTGAGGGGGCGCACCTTATTTTCTGCGCCCTTTTTGTTTCCTTTCCGACACCTTTGCGGAGGGAGGTTCCCGGTATGGTCATCTCTGCTTATTATCTGATCTGCACAATCGTTTCCGCCCTGCTTTTGCTCTCGATTCTCGCAATTACCAAACACCACAATGCTCTGCACATTCTGTTCTTTGTATTTGTGTGCATTTCGGACTTCGGATACCTTTTCCTTTCCGTCTCAACGGATCTTAACGAGGCGATCCTGGCGAATAAGATATCCTACATCGGTTGTTTTCTGCCTTTTCTGGTCATTCTGTCCAATGCGCGTTTCTGCAAGATTCCGCTGCCGAAGATCCTTGTAATCCTTCTGACGGCGATGAACGCGCTGCAGCTCTTTTTCATCAATTCCATCGGACACCTGGATCTTTACTATCGTTCCGCCAAACTGGGCAATTTCCACGGGGCCACCTACCTCATCAAGGACTACGGCCCCGCACACAATTACTATGTGGTCATGCTGATCCTTGAGACGCTCTTCTCGGCCCTGATCGTTTTCTATGCCTATAAGCGCCAGTCCAAGGTTTCCTATGGAACGGTGACCTTCCTCGGCCTGGGCGTCGGCTTTACGATCATCGTTTTCTTCGTGGAGCGCCTGATCCACCTGGAGATCGAGCTGATGCCGATCTCCTATCTGCTCATGTCCGTTTTCTATCTGTTGGTCACCTACCGTGCACAGCTCTACGATTTCTCGGTCGGTATCATCTCCGTCTACGAACAGCAGAAAAATTACCTCTGCATCTCCTTTGACCCGCACCTTCGCCTGATGGATTACAACGACAATGCGCTCGCCGTCTACCCGGAGCTGGCCCGGACGCACATCGATTCCGACCGCTATGACCCGGCGACCCCCTTCTTCCATGACATCATTTCCTGGATCGGCGGGATCGGCGCGGAGAACAATGCGGATCACGAAAAAATCCTGCCCATGGACGGACGCCTGTACAAGGCAACGCTCCGCAAGCGCTTCACCCGCAACGGCAAGCTTCTCGGCTACGTGCTTGAGATGGTGGATGACACCGCCTTCCAGAACAACCTGCAGCTGATGGTCCAGACCATGGACGATCTGAAAAAAGCCGAGCTCGATGCCATCAATGCCAACCGCGCGAAGTCGGATTTCCTGGCCAATATGTCCCACGAGATCCGCACTCCGATCAATGCGATCGTCGGCATGGATGAGATGATCCTGCGCGAATCCGGGGAGGAGAAGATCCGCGAATACGCCGGCTATATCCAGGAAGCCAGCGCCTCTCTGGTCTCCCTGATCAACGACATTCTTGATTTTTCCAAAATTGAAGCGGGCAAAATGGAGATCGTCGAGGGCTCGTATTCCCTCGGCCGCATGATCCGTTCCGTCTACCAGATGATGCTGCCACGCATCACGGACAAAAAGCTGGATATCATCATGAATGTGGATCCGGATCTGCCCGATCTCCTGATCGGGGATGAGAACCGCGTCAAGCAGATCCTGATCAACATTTTTTCCAATGCCGTAAAATATACCATGGAAGGATCGATCACCTTCTCGGTAGATCGCTCCTTCGACGATCCCGGCGATCCCTCCAAGATCGCACTGCGCTTCCGCGTACAGGATACGGGCATCGGGATCCGCCCCGAGGACCAGGATCGCCTGTTTGACAGTTTCGAACGCCTCGACAGCCGCAGGAATCGCAATGTAGAAGGCACCGGACTCGGGCTGGCCATCACCAAGCGCCTCGTCGACCAGATGAACGGCGAACTCACCGTAGATTCCATCTATGGATCCGGCAGTACCTTCACCGTGACGCTGGTCCAGAAGGTGGAGCAGGGAGATAAAATCGGAGCCTGGGATCAGGCGGAGCCGCTCCTTCACGAGAAGCAGGAGCGCAGAGTCCTGCACGCTCCCAACATGCGTATTCTGGTTGTGGATGACAACCGCATGAACCTGAAGGTGGTTCAGAAGCTTCTCTCCGATTCCGAGCTGATCATCGATACCGCGGAAAGCGGACCGGAGGCGATCCGGATGACGTCCCAGAACAGATACGATCTGATCCTGATGGACCATTACATGCCGGACATGGACGGCGTAGAGGCCATGCATGCGATCCACGCGATGGGGCCGGAGTATGCGGATCTTCCGGTCGTCGCCCTGACCGCGAATGCCATCAGCGGATCCAAGGAGACCTACCTCTCTTACGGTTTCCGGGAGTATTTGAGCAAACCGATCGTCTATGCGAATCTGATTGCCATTCTGGAAAAATATCAGCCCGCATAGTTTCCGATTTTTTTAGAATCTTCACGAATAAAATACTTGCATTCCTCCTTCTTGTGTGCTACTTTGAAAGTAACAAAGTGGCTTAATAGCTCGAAGTCTATCCTTTTTTATATAGAAAACCCAGTATTTTCAAGGAATTCGAGCAGTTCTGCGGCGAACGGATTTCGCTGCACCATATGCTTGCCGGCACGGCAGTCACACATTTCATGGAAGAAAGGAGGGCGTGACAATGAGTGCAATTCGCGATACCATTCTCAATAACTATTTCGAAGCGTATGTCGCTCCGAAGGTTACTCGGCACGATTCTCATAAGAAAAGCGAGCTCCGCGACACTTATAAATCCATTGTCAAACTGAATAAAGAATCGCCCTGGTATCTTCCTGTGACAAGCAAGGAGACGCAAAGCTTTGCCATCAGTCTGAAGGAAAATGCCCGGGAGCTTCGCTCGTCCATCGCAGAGCTCGGCGGACTCGAAGCGGACGGCATGTTTGATAAGAAGCACGCCTCCTCCACCAATGAAGCGATCGCCACGGCCACCTACATCGGCGAGGAGCAGGCGAGCGATCAGGTTCCTTCCTTTGAACTGGCCGTACAGAAGCTGGCCACCGCACAGGAGAATCTCGGAAGATTCCTCCCGGATGCGGAGACCTCCCTTCCCGAAGATACTTATTCCTTCGATGTCAATGTCGGAGAGATGAATTACGAGTTCCAGTTCCACATTTCCGAGGGCGATACCAACCGGGCCGTCCAGTCCAGACTGGCACGCCTGGTGAACAATTCCGGCATCGGTCTGAAGGCTGACATCGTGGAGCAGGGAAATCGTTCCGCCCTTCGGATCACCGCGGAGAACACCGGACTCGCAGCGGGCAAGGATCGTCAGTTTGCGATTACCGACGACCGCACGAGCAAGACTTCCGGAACGGTGGATTACCTGGGATTGAACAATCTCAGTACGGAGCCTTCCAATGCGCAGTTCACCATCAACGGAGAGGACCGCGTCGCTTCCTCGAACCACTTTACCGTCGGCAAGATGTATGAGCTGTCCCTGAACGGCGTCAGCCGGGACGGCGAATCGACCACCATCGGTTTGAAGGCCGACACGGAATCCGTCACGGATAATATCTCCCAGCTCGTCGGCAGCTACAACAGTTTCCTCAGTTCCGTGAATGCCTACCTGAGCACCCAGTCCAAGAGCCGCCAGCTGGCAGGAGAGCTGACCGGGATCGCAAGGCATTACAGCGCTGCTCTCGCAGATCTGGGCATCACGATGGCAGAGGACGGCACGATGAGTGTCGATGCCGAGAAGCTCCAGAAGACGGCCGATTCCTCCACGGATCTGGGCCGCACCTTCCGGACGCTGCGTGATTTCTCCGGTTCCCTGGTTCGTAAGACGGATCAGGTTGCACTCAATCCGATGGAATATGTACAGCGGACCGTTGTAGCCTACAAGAATCCGGGACACAATTTCGCTTCCCCTTATGCCGCCAGCTCCTACACCGGCATGATGTTCAACTTCTACTGCTAAAACCCGAACGAAAGCATCCTTTCCGTTCGGGTTTTTTGTTGTTTTTTTGCTTTACACAAAAAAATACGCGGCGCTCCCTTTTTGTGGGATGCCGCGTGTTTTTCATTTTTGTCAGATGCGATCCGCCGCCTCCAGAGCCGCCAGAATCACCTTATCCATGTCATAGTACTTGTATTCTCCGAGTCTTCCCCCGAAGATCACATTTTTCTCCTGCGCTGCCAGCGCGCGGTACTTTTCGTACAGCTGCGTGTTGCGCTCATTGTTGACCGGGTAAAAGGGCTCGTCTCCCGGCTTCCACTCCGCCGGGTACTCGCGCGTGATCACCGTATCCGGCTGGGTTCCGAACTCAAAGTGCTTATGCTCGATGATCCGGGTGTAGGGCACATCCGCCGAGGTGTAATTCACCGCCGCATTTCCCTGGAAATTGTCGCACCCCTCCAGGATCTCCTCCTCAAAGCGAAGCGACCGGTACTCCAGCGTGCCCAGAGAGAAGTGAAAATATTCATCGATGGGACCGGTGTAGAGCACCTTCCGAAACTCATCCGGCTGCTCCTTCCCCGCATTTTCTTCAAGGAACTCACGGTAGGTGATACCGAGCCGGACCTCGCATCCCTCCAGCATACGCTCCACCATCGCCGTATAGCCGCCGATCGGGATCCCCTGGTAGATGTCATTGAAATAATTGTTGTCAAAGGTAAAGCGCACCGGAAGGCGTCTTATGATGAAAGCGGGCAGATCCCTGCAGTCCCTGCCCCACTGCTTCTGCGTATATCCCTTGACCAGCTTCTCGTAGATATCACGCCCGACCAGGCGGATCGCCTGCTCCTCGAGATTCGAAGGCTCCGTGATCCCGGCCTCCGCTATCTGCTTTTCAATGATGGCCTTCGCCTCCTGCGGCGTGCGGATCCCCCACATTTTGCTGAAGGTATTCATGTTGAAGGGGAGATTGAAGAGCTCCTCTCCGTAGATGGCCACGGGCGCATTCACGAAATGGTTGAACCGGGCAAATCTCCGGACATAGTCCCAGACGCGCTCATTGGAAGTATGGAAAATATGCGCCCCGTACTTATGGACCTGGATGCCCCTCTCCTCCTCCGTGTAGACATTGCCGGCCACTGCCCCGCGCTTGTCGATCACGAGGCACTTCAGCCCCTTCTCCCGCGCCTCATGGGCAAATACGGCGCCGTAAAGTCCTGCGCCGACGATCAGGTAATCATACGTCATGCGTTTCTCCTCCTGTCACCTCTTCATCATACCGACCATATCCACGGATTGCAACCATCTTCCACCGAATCTCGTAACCGTCCAGGATCCCATAAATCCGCTCAGCTCCGTAACCACCCGCGGACCCATAAATCCAATCAGCCTCGTAACCAGCCACGATCCCATAAATCCGCTCAGTTCCGTAACCACCCGCGGACCCATAAATCCGCTCAGCTCCTTACCTGGCCGCAGTTCCATAAAAAGAGGACTGTCACCGGGTGGCAGTCCTCCTGCAAAATCCTCTTGGATCTTCGAAATTACAGATATTTCTTCAGCAGCTCCGCCTTGTCCGTGTGCTCCCAGGGCAGATCCACATCCGTGCGGCCAAAGTGTCCGTACGCTGCAGTGGCCCGATAGATGGGACGGCGCAGATCCAGCATCTTGATAATGCCGGCGGGACGCAGGTCAAAGTTCTCGCGGACGATCTCGACCAGCTTCTCATCGGATACCTTACCGGTTCCGAAGCTGTCCACCATGATCGAGGTGGGACGGGCCACACCGATGGCATAGGAGAGCTGGATCTCACACTTCTCTGCCAGTCCTGCTGCCACGATATTCTTCGCAACATAGCGGGCTGCGTAAGCGGCGCTGCGGTCCACCTTGGTGCAGTCCTTGCCGGAGAATGCTCCGCCGCCGTGACGGGCATATCCGCCGTAGGTGTCCACGATGATCTTACGTCCGGTCAGGCCGGCATCACCGTTGGGACCGCCGATGACAAAGCGTCCGGTGGGATTGATGAAATACTTCGTGTTCTCGTCGATCAACTCAGCGGGCAGCACGGGATCAAATACATACTTCTTGATGTCCGCATGGATCTGCTCCTGCGTCACCTTCTCATCATGCTGGGTGGACAGAACGACTGCCTCGAGACGCACCGGCTTGCCGTTCTCATCGTACTCGACGCTGACCTGGCTCTTGCCGTCTGCGCGCAGGTAAGGAAGGGTTCCGTCCTTGCGCACCTTGGTGAGCTGTCTGGTCAGCTTGTGCGCCAGGCTGATGGGATAAGGCATCAGTTCTTCGGTCTCGTTCGTCGCATAGCCGAACATCATGCCCTGATCGCCGGCGCCGATCGCTTCGAGCTGCTCATCGCTCATCTGGTTCTCTCTGGCTTCCAGCGCCTGATCCACACCCTGTGCGATATCGGGGGACTGCTTGTCCAGAGCGACCATGACCGCGCAGGTATTGCCGTCAAATCCCTTCTCGGAGGAATCGTAGCCGATGTCCACAATCGTCTTGCGCACGATCGCCGGGATGTCCAGATTGGCCTTGGTGGTGATCTCACCGGTCAGCAGGACAAATCCTGTGCAGGTAGCGGTCTCGCAGGCTACGCGGCTGGCGGGATCCTGTGCCACACAGGCATCGAGTACCGCATCGGAGATCGCATCGCAGATTTTGTCCGGATGGCCTTCCGTCACAGATTCTGAAGTAAATAATCTTTTTTCCATGTCTTCTCCTTTCAAAGCACCGTGTCTCTCTCGATCTGAACGCCCGGAGCCGTTCTGTCCCCGGCAAAACGCCGTACGGAAATGATCCGGGAAAAGAAAAAGTCCGCTGACAACAGCGGACCTGAACTACGTTTCAAATCCTCTTATTGTTCGAATAATCGCTCAGGTGGGCACCTTCCAAATGGGGTTGCCGTGGCTTCATCGATCCTATGTATCTCCACCAACTCTGAATAAGAGAGACTATTAATTTGTTATGATTAACATACAATGCGCCGCATGGTATGTCAATGTCGGAAATATGAAAGTTTTATCAACAAGGCCCTCAGCCCGTCATCATGCGGAAATTGGAGTAATCCTGCTCCGTATCCACCAGATGGATCTGGGCTCCGAGCCCCTGGAGCTTCAGATGGAAATCCTCATAGCCCCGCTGGATGTAGTGGATATTGTCGAGATGGCTCTCTCCCTCTGCCGACAGCGCAGCCAGCACCAGTGCAGCGCCCGCACGCAGATCCGGTGCGGAGATCCCCGCGCCCGTATAGCGTCCGACCCCGTCGATGATGGCGGTATTGCCCTCGACCTTGATATTCGCACCCATGCGGGTCAGCTCATCCACATATTTGAACCGGTTCTCGAAGATGCTCTCCGTCACGATGCTGGTACCGGAAGCCAGACCCAGCGCCACCGTGATCTGGGGCTGCATATCGGTCGGAAAACCGGGATAGGGCAGCGTCTTTACATGCGTATGACGAAGCTCCCGCGAGCAGACCACGCGCACGCAGTCATCCTCTTCCTGAACTTCGCAGCCGAGCTCCAGAAGCTTTGCCGTGATGGACTCTAAGTGCTTCGGGATCACGTTGCGGACCGTCACATCGCCCCGCGTGACCGCTGCGGCAAACATGAAGGTTCCCGCCTCGATCTGGTCGGGAATGATGGTATAGTCCGACTTATGCAGGGACGGAACCCCCTTGATGCGAATGACATCCGTTCCGGCGCCCTTGATATTGGCTCCCATGGAATTGAGGAAATTGGCCACGTCAACGACATGCGGCTCCTTGGCTGCATTCTCGATGATCGTCTTGCCCTCGGCCATCGCAGCCACCATCATGACATTGATCGTAGCGCCGACCGAAACCACGTCCATATAAATATGACTGCCCACGAGACGCTCCGCTCTGGTGCGGATCATTCCGTGCTCTACCACCACTTCGGCTCCAAGCGCCCGGAAGCCCTTGATGTGCTGGTCGATCGCTCTGCAGCCGATGTCGCAGCCGCCGGGGAGCGTGACCTCCGCGTGCTTGTATTTTCCGAGAAGCGCGCCGATCAGATAATAGGAGGCGCGGATCTTTTTGACGTTCTCATTGTCCACCACCAGGCTGCTGATATTCGCCGCATTGATGGTTACATAATGTCTTCCTTCTC
>JAEEGF011423016.1_pt1 | contig 11290 bp, 10 predicted proteins | sample 9134171 | NCBI WGS metagenome assembly JAEEGF01 (sample SAMN16246542, study PRJNA631951) | gut metagenome | biome: gut microbiome; feature: rumen; material: AP-attached | host: Bos | place: Iran: Karaj | collected 2018-10
GCTGCCAGGATTCCAATGCCGGCAACAGCCATGATAATACAGGTGCTGTGATTCTTATAAACCTTCGACAAAATCTTCTTTGCGATAAAAGAAAACAGAATCACAGATAACGCAACTACCATAATTTCTCTTTGAACGCCTTACGCAAGGCGTCTTCACTGATGTGATATTTTCTTCCTGTAATAGACAAGGCTGTTTCGACCGGTATACCCTTGGTCAGTATCAGGAATGCCAGATACAGCAATGCAAGCGCCAGCACAATTCTGCCATCAACACCCAACGGTGGATCCGGGCATGGGTTAGGGCCGACTATGTTATTCCAAACTCCGGACATTAGTTACTCTCCTTTCCGAGCAGTAATTTTGTGAAGCAAGGCTCTGTCAAGAATCATTTACAGACATCTTGTTTCTGATGCTCAACGGAATAATATATATTTTGAATTTAAGAAATTACGATTCGGCTGTCTCTGGGAATAGAGTATGGTACCTCTAAAAAGCCGTATGTTACTCTAATCAATAATTAAACAGACTTACCTGATGTACTATGCACTGCTCAGGTATGCCAAAACCATGCCCAATATAAAGAATTACTGTAAGGGTTTAAAAAGGTTGGTCAGGTTGGCAAGGTCAGCAGATGATTTCTCTTAGCTGTGTTGATGGAGAGAGTATTTTTGGACTGGCAAAGTGTTATAATTATAGTGGATTATTAAAAGACAGCAGAAACTGTGAATTATAAATGATTAGAAATAGATGCGTTTGCCTTTGCAGCGGTATCTGTGAAGTGTGTTATAATTAAATTAAAGATTAAGCACCAGCTAATTTAAATCAGGAAAGGAATAAGCTTATGGGACAGATGCGCAATGAAGCAAAATTTGTTAAAGAAGCACTTACTTCGCCAATACGGGTTAACATTCGTGCGGATCGTGCTTTGTTTACCCGTCCTGAGATGACAGTGGAGCGATACTCCTATGATGTTCCAACCTGCAGCGCCATGAAAGGCGTCCTGCGGAGCATCTATAACCATGCAGGTATGGATTACAAGATTAACAACATTTATGTCTGCCGGAAGATCAAACGGGATTCTGTTGTCCGTAATGAAACAAAGCTCATGCAAAAAGTTAAAACTCCAGAGCCATTCCTATTGGTCAATGATACTAAAAACCGGACATTAAGAGGCACAACCTTCCTGGTCAACGTTGAATATGTTGTCGAGGCTGAAATTATCAAAAAAGAGGGTACGTTTGAAAAAGACCATACGTTGCCCCAGTTCTACGATATGTTCATGAGACGTCTATATTCCGGAGGCAACCAGCGCTCACCATGGTTAGGCTGTAGAGAGTTCCATTGTTACGTGAAGCCTTATACCGGCGTTTATGTAAAATCTGTTTATGCCGGTAAAAAATTGGATTTGGGGATCATGTATCAGGATACTAAAGTTGATGAGAACGGTACAGAGATCCCACTGTTTGCTGATACAACGCTGGAGGATGGGAGACTTGTGTTCAAAGGCTGGTTCTCCAATGTGAAAGGAAGTGAGGACGTGTGATAACTGACCTGATACGCTTTTTTGACCGCTATATGCCCAAAGAAGGCAAAACACCCTTCGGATATAAGAAAGAGACTGTCTTCTACGCTCTGGAGATTGATAAAAATGGAGACTTGGTAAATATCGTTGATGTCTCTCAGGGTGAGAACAAAGGCATTACTCTGGTCTGTCCTTCAGATGGAAAGCCGGAGGCCTCAGGAGCTGTCCCACGGTTCTTATGGGGGTCGTTTAAATACTTCTTCAAGACGGCCAAAAAGTGGGACAACAAAACCAGACAGTATAAAGATTCTGGGGACAGGTACTTTCTGAAGAACAAGCAGTTTCATGAGGAGCTCTTAAAAGGTGCCAGCTCTGAAGAAGCCATAGCAGTATTGAAGTTCTTTTCCAATGATAAAGCAGTAACCCGTGACTTTACCGACAGCGAATGTGACGTATATAACAACGGGCGTTTTGCTCTACGCTATAACGGCAAGTACCTTGTTGATAATAAACAGATGTGCTCTCTGTGGGATAACCGCAAGTTGGATGGAGATGAATTATACTCCTCATTTTCTGGAGAATGGGGTACTGCCCGTACAGAAGTCCAGCCTCAGTTTACTATGGCCGGAACCGGTTCAGGCTCACCGTTGTTCGCCAGAAAAGAAGATGTCGACTCCTACCAATTAAAATTCCCAATGCCTTTGATAAGCGAGGAGGATACATACAAGTACCGTGAAGCGTTGAACTTTATGCTCAAGACGTATGAAATCAGGTCGGTGGAAGGTACTGAGAGCGATAAAAAAGATGGCAAGAACAAAGAATACCGCTATTATAAGTATTGCACTAAGTTCGGTGACGACCTGACGGTGCTGCATTGGGCTGAGTCAGAGAACGATATGGACTTTAATCCATTCTTTTCTGGAAGCGATACCAGCGGCACTTTAAAATCGGTTTATGATAAAACACGTACCGGTTCTTCGTTCAGGCGACTTTCTATTGACGTCCCATGCCATGTGCATGGGCTGATAGGCAAACAGGGTCGTATTCAAGAGATATTCAGCTTTGTGGAGTTTTGGAATGATATTGTTGACAACGCACAGGCCCACCTGGACCGGCTGAAGATTATCGGATTGGATTACATACCTTCCATTTACAATATTTTGTCTCTTGTTATGGCAGACGGAGAGAAAGAGAAGCAGTACCATAATCTGGTAAAGTCACTGGTTATGACTGTTTTGACAGGCGCTGCTTATCCAGACTACCTGTATAGTTCGGTGATTGAAAAAGCCAAAACCGCTATGGTAACTGACAAATTCTCCGTTACCAGTTTGACCTTTGTGAGATATGTCTCTGTAATAAAGGCAGTTATGATCAAAAACTATGGAAGGGAGGATAACCTTATGGAATTAGATGCAATGAAAGAAGATGTCGCTTATTTGTTAGGTCGTGTATTTGCTGTAGCTTGGCTGACCGTGGACAAGGACCACAGAAACAATATGGACAGAGTTAAGGAGCGCTGGTTCCGTGCGGCTATGGAAACACCCAGCCTTGCATATGGTCAATACCTGCAGAGCGCAAGGCTGCATGGAGCAAATGAGTACAAGATTGCTGAAATACTCAGCAAAATCCACGTACCGTATCCGGAACGCCTGTCTATGAAGGAGCAAGGGATGTGGACGCTTGGTTACTATCATCAGGTCGCGTACCAGTTCAAAATTGGCAGAACAGATGAAGATACAAAGGAAGGTGAATAAAATTGTTAGCTAATAAGTATGATTTTGTAATTCTGTATGACGTTAAGAATGGTAATCCGAACGGCGATCCGGACGCTGCTAATATGCCCCGCCAAATCATTGAAACACGTAAAGGTGTTGTGACGGACGGCGCAATCAAACGAAAAATCCGCAATTATATTGACCTTCGTTATGCCGGTGAAGAAGGCATGGGTATTTTTATCCAGCATGGTATCCCAAAAGACTTTGAGCAGGACAAGGCGTTGAAAGATGTTCCTAAGCCTTCTAAAAAAGGATTTTTAGAGAAGAACGCTTATGCAAACCAGCTGAAAAAATGGATGTGTGATAAGTTTTGGGACGTCCGCACTTTTGGAGCAGTCTGCCAGCGCTTTACTGACAAAGATGCCGGCAATGTGGACGGGTCGATTACCGGTCCTGTCCAGATCAGCTTTTCTGAAAGCATCAGCCCCATCTCGATTCAGCGCATTGGGATTACCTCTTGCGCTGTAGCAAATGCAAAGGAAGCAGAGACGAAGAATAATACGATGGGTACAAAGTATATCACCCCGTATGGCTTATACAAAGCTACTGGGCATGTTTCTCCACATCTGGCTGAAAAAACCGGGTTCGATGAAGGCGATTTGGAAAAGTTGTGGGATGCAATTCTCCATATGTTTGAAACAGACCATGCTGCAGGGCGTGGCGATATGGCGGTGAGAAAGCTGGTCGTCTTCAAACATGCCGGTATTTGGGGCAACGCGTTTGAAGAAGATCTGGAAAAGGTTGTTACAGTGGTAAAGAAGACTGATATGCCGATGGGTTACGATGATTATGAGATCACTGTTGATAACGATGCAATCCCCGATGGCATTGAAGTAATTGTTAAGAAATAGGTTTATCTACGGACATTCGCTATGGAAACGATGTGCGAACCTTAAGCAGACATGAGATAATGAAGCGGTAGAATGGGCTATTGTAATACCCTCAAAAGCAGGTTCGCACTTTTGTAGGTTTAAACCTGCGGTATATCTATTACTGTAATCGTTGCAGTAGCGCCCCACATGGGGCGCATACATTGAAATATCAGGGTAATCAGCGCATCACAGACCAGGCTCTCGTAGCGCCCCACATGGGGCGCATACATTGAAATCAAACAAAGCCGCTACAGAGCCATGTGCGTTTTTGTAGCGCCCCACATGGGGCGCATACATTGAAATAGATCCGTATCGTTCGGTATGCACCCGCCAGCTTGTAGCGCCCCACATGGGGCGCATAGGTTGAAATATCGCAGCATATATAGATTTTAACAAACGCGGGTTAGCGCCCCATATGGGGCGCATAAATTGAAATGACATGGATGCTCCGGGGAGAGATGCTGTCAAATGTAGCGCCCCACACGGGGCGCATAAATTGAAATACATTCGTCATGCGAGCGTGTTCCAGGTCTACATGTTACGCCCCATAAGGGGCGTGTATATTGAAATGGTTAACAAGAACGATATGCGGGCTATCGTTATAACCGTGCCCTATTGGGGCACATAGATTGAAATCTAGTTGAATGGGGCGATCGTGCTACCACCAGTAGTAGCGCCCACACGGGGCGCATAAATTGAAATATCGCCGACGTGATCCAGACCGGATACGACTACCGTAGCGCCCCACACGGGGCGCATAGATTGAAATGGTGTTCCAATAATATATGCAAATCCATTACGACTTTGCGCCCCAAACGGGGTGCATATATTGAAATCGTGATTGGTTAGCCGAAGAAATCAAAATTAATGGTAGTGCCCCGTATGGGCGCATAGATTGAAATATTGCACAAGAATTAAATTATATCCGTAGCCGTGCATTGTAGCGCCCCACACGGGGCGTATAAATTGAAATGCCATGAACGTTAGCATCGCTACGTTCCATATTACGTAGCGCCCCATTGGGGCGCAAATATTGAAATGACGGCATGAAAGTTGTCCGACTGGACTGCATGGTATTGCGCCCATTATTGGGCGCCTATATTGAAAAGGTACAAAAAAGAAAAACGTATCAAAATAAACAGCAGCGCCCCACACGGGGCGCATCAAACTCACCAAAAGGAACCGAAATGGATATTATTGCGCATAAGTACCAAGACAATTCAATCCAGCTTCTCTCCGAGCATCTTAAAAATGTCAGCATCAAGATGTCTCAATATGCGAAAGAAGCGAACCTTGAACCTGCCCATGCAGAACAGATATCTTATCTGCATGACTATGGGAAAGCGTCCAAAGAGTTTCAGGAGTATATCCGAAACGATGGTAGTGGGAAACGCATAAGCCACAGCAACATCGGTGGGCGAAAACTATATGATGCACAGGATTTGATAGGTTCATTTTGCGTATTTGGACATCATTCAGGTCTGCCGGATCTGGGAACGGATGCAGATATTGGGATAACACTCAAAGGGCGCTACCATCAGGACGAGCATCTTACTATGCTGGAACCACCGCCAGTTGTAAGACCGTTTTTTCCAAAGCTGCATAGTGGTATCAGGAATAATCCGCTGTGTGCATTTGAAATATCTCTTGAAACCCGTATGTATCTGAGCTGCCTTGTAGATGCAGATTGGCAGGACAGCGCAGAAAAAGTTGAAACGGTTGTTACAGATGAATGGACAGCTATCTATAACCGCTTTTTTGAAAAGACCGATGCAATATTTGCCAATGCTGAAACAACACCGATAAACCAGTGGCGTACCGAAATATTTAACGACTGCCGGACTGTAGGCAAGAATGGAACTGATAAAATATATTCGTTGTCAGCGCCTACAGGTGGTGGCAAGACGTTTGCTTCCATGGCGTTTGCGTTGGAGAGGGTAAAACGCGGGGATGCACGGCGTATTATTTATTGCATCCCATATACTTCGATCATTGAGCAGAATGCTGATGTTTATGAGAGCGTGCTGGGTGAACAGAACGTGATCGAGCATCATCATCTGGCTGAATACGATGATAAAAATACAGGTATAGATGAAAAGCAGTACCGTTCATGGACGGTTGACAATTGGAATGCTCCTGTGGTTTTGACCACTAATGTCCAATTCTTTGAGTCATTGCTTTCTAATAAAACAAGAAGACTGCGCAAACTTCATAACATTGCCAACAGCGTAATTATCCTGGATGAGGCGCAGATGCTGCCTATAAACTTCCTGAAGCCCTGCAGAGAACTATTAAGAACGTTGGCATCGAAGTACAACTGTACGATAGTTCTTTGCACAGCAACGCAGCCGGGACTTCATATCGGCGAAGAAGGACATGAGATTCTTTCTGATGCCAAAGGTATGTATGAACGTTTTAAGCGCGTGTCTGCTGAAGCGGTCGGTGATACGCTGGATATTTCGTCTCTGGCAGAAAGAATAGTAGCGGATATGCAGTCGGGGAAAAACACGCTATGTGTTGTGAACCGTAAACAGACCGCACAGGATTTATACAATGCACTTAATAACAGGGGCTTTTGTTGTTATCACTTATCACTCAACATGTGCGCTGAGCACAGGACCAAGGTAATCAATCAGATTAAGGCCGACCTGAACAACAACCGGAATAATCCTGACAACACATCACCGATATGTGTTGTCAGTACTTCGTTGATTGAAGCGGGCGTCGACCTGAGCTTCGATATTGCTTACAGAGAACTTACCGGTCTGGACAGCATGGTACAGACGGCTGGCCGTGTTAACCGTCATGGAGGACAACGGGAAGCAAAACTGTTTGTCTTCCGGTTGCAGAATGGAAAATACAACGACTACCGGTCTATTGAAGCCGATAAGCTGTTGGCTGATGGTTGTGATGTTTTTTCGATACAGGCTATTGAGAAATATTTTGATGGCGTATATTCATACCTAAGCGATGAAAATTATGATGAAAAAGGCATTATGGAAAGCACCCGCAATTATAACTTTGCGGTAGTTGGTCATAATGCGAGGTTTATTGACGATGACCAGGTTCCAATCATAATTCCATATAACGCTGAAGCTGCATCGCTGATCAGCAGGATTGAATCCGGAGAAGATGACAGTAAAGTATGGAGGAGATTACAGAAGTATGTTGTGTCGGTCTATCCGTACGTGTTAAAAGAACTGGCAAAGCATGATGCGGTCAAATATATCGCCAGCAATATCTGTGTTTTGCAGAATTTGGATACCTTTTACGATAGAAATTGCGGGTTACACAAGGATCTGTAAAGATATCAACTGCACCTGTTTAAGTAAAAACCAAATAAAATTGGAATAATAAAGGTTCCTAAGACCATTACAGTCTTAGGAACCTTTGCCTATCCGTAAATTACAATTATCACTCGTCCAGATAGGCGTCAAGCCATTTTTCAAAGTGTTGCATCAGAGCCTTTTTGCGGGCCTTTTTCTTATCTGACTTTTTGCAGGTCAGTTCGTTGATGGAAGCATCCAATTCTTCAAGACTGGATACCTCTGCAACCGGTGCCGGCTTGCGGTAGAACGTATCCCGTGCCGGCTTCGGCACATTGTTGTCAATAGTGACAAGACGCTGGCTGCGTAAAGTGGCCAGGTCACACATACCGAAAGCATTCAGCCGGCTTCTCATAGAACACTGGTCAACCAGCCAATTATAAGCATCTTCTTCGGTCTGAAAACCTTTGTGCCATTCATTCTGTAAGAATTTAGAGTATGATATTAACTCTTCCCAATCAGGGGACATTCCATATCCATTGTTGCCGATAATGGCATAAAATCTATGATTCTGAGCCATAATCAGACCTCCTTTCTAGTTTTCGCACCAGAACACGTATCTTCACGTCCTAATGCGTTAATGTTATTTATTTGTTGTACATTTTTGAAACAATCCGTATTAAACCAAAGGCTATATACGGTTTATTAGCACACTTTAAGCATGTTAATTTCCACAAGTTTGTGAACAGATAAGTAAGAATAAACGTAACAGACGCAAACAAGCGTGTTAAGAGATGAAAAAAGGAGATGGGATGGATGAGCATATTTCTGGAAAACGAGTCTAATATCAAACACAGGACGTATAATGAAGACGTCTTGACCATACACGAAATGATGGACATGTTGGCGATAGGAAAAAATACTGCTTATAAACTGCTTCGAGATGGTACGATCAGATCATTTCGGCTGGGCAACTCTTACAAGATTCTACGCAAATCAGTAGAAGAATACATATATTCACATTAAAAAAGAGCTTCAGACCTGTTATGGTTCTGAAGCTCTAACATTTTTGCCGGACAAATTCTCCTTAAAGCACGATAAGGCGCACTTGAGAAGATACAAATGTTGCTAATCCGCATTATAATAACGCGACCTGATGAGTACATCAGGTGGGTAAAAAATCCAGACCCTTAGTGGTCTGGATTTCGTTGTCCGAACAGGCCGACCAACCTGACCTTTGGCAGAACCTGTAATCTCTACTGGGTTTTCTGTAATTTTTTATGGTATCTGGCCAATGTTGCCACACTGATACCAGTCATCTCTGACACTTCTTTATAGGAGTGGCTATCCAAAAGACTCATAGCAAGTTCGATTTTGGCTTTAGGTATGGTGGGTCGCCCTTCCTTAAAACCGTTCCGTGTACGGGCTATTTCTTTGCCGGCTGCGGTTCGCTCCAAAATCATACTGCGCTCCAGCTCAGCTACAGCCAGCAGGGTGGTGATAAAGAAGTTGCCCATGGCTGTATTCTCCAGTAATCCTACATTTAATACATGGACTTTCACACCCTTATCGAACAGGTATCGTATGGTGGAAATTCCCTCTGAGACGTTTCTGGCGAACCGGTCAAGTTTGGTAACAATCAGTGTATCGCCATGCTGCAACTGATTCGTGACCAGTTCTTCAAACTTTGGCCGTGAGGTGGTCTTGCCGGTGAACTGTTCTTCGATTATGATCTCACAGCCGTTGCGTTTTAACTCTGTACGCTGTTCTTCCAGTGAATTGCCTTTAAGCTGGGTCTTGGCACTGACCCTTGCGTATCCGTAAATCATGTTTATATTCTCCTTCGTTTTGATTATGAGTTTTGAGAATACTCAAACCTGCATAACACCGTTGCAAGGATGGTACTCTCAAAACTGTCAAGTTTTGAGTATGGTGTTTACTATGCTTAGAGATAATATTTGTTTCAAAAAATAGAGTTCGCGAATATGGCTCATGTGATATAATAAACACAAGGATTAATGAGTAGATTGTGGACAAAAGCTAGAAAGTGTGTATTTTTTCACAAAGAAGATGGCAGTTAGTTTTATGGTTAAGGAGTGAGTGATAATGTTGCGAAGAATATTGCTTTTAGTTTTAATTACTTTTTCTATCATTATATCTGGCTGCGGTGATGACGCTAAAAGCTTAGTAAGAAGTAGTTTAGATGACAAATCAGGTGTTAAAATCAGTGAGGTTTATAATAAAAAGAAGGATGATGAAAAAAGCAAATTTGCAAAAGAAGTAACTATTGCTTATTTTGAGCAAGCAAAGTCAGACCTATCTCGGAAAAACAATCCATCATATACTCAATATTTTTATGATACCCTCACCGATTTGTTCAAGCACATAGATCCAAACGATAAGAATTTTGCCAACTTAAGTAAACTGAATCAGTTGATTAGTTTGAGAGAATCAAAAGTTAACGAATATGGGAACATATATAAACAACTAGGATTAAGTCTGGAAAAAGACGGGCTATCATATTCTAATGCGGGATCGATTCGGAGATACAGGTTGTATATCAATCACAGAGTATTTAACAATGACTACAATCCGCTATATGGCGCGGTCGAACCACAGACTATTGGAAACGGCTTTATTGGCACGATGGAGATACCATCTGATAAATACGTGGCGGCTGTTCATATACCTAAGGATGGTGTTTTTGCGAATGGTCCTGGCGTATATACGTTTTATGCCGCTCAAGCAGGGAATTATACGCTAGACGTAGCAGGATTTCCACGTAATGTGATGTTGTTACAACTAATTTATGATGATCAGGTTAACTTGGTTCGTCGATTTGTAAGATTAGATAAGGAAAGAAACGAATTACTTAAGACTACTATTCCTAATTACGTCAATAATGTCTTGGCTGACCCTGGCGGTGAATTTAGGACCGGTGTAGCCAGTATAGATAATAAAAAAGCAGATAATAGTAACAAGAATATTTCCCCAACTGCCTCTCAAAGTGCTGCTAGTGTAGCAACAAGAGCTGAAGATGCTTTGGTCAATTTCCATAGCGCCATTACCAATAAGCAATATCAGACAGCGTTTAACCTTCTTAGTCCCAGCATGCAAAACTATGTTGGAGGCTATGACAAATTCGTCAGAGGTTATGGAACTACCGAATCCAGCCAAATTACAGAAATAAATGTTATTTCTAAAAATGACTCTGCCGCCACATTAGCTTATATGCTCGAAGCAAGAGACAAGTTTAAAGCCGGAACCTTGATTCAGCAATTTAGTGGAACTGCTAAACTAATAAACAATGGAGGTTGGAGGATTTCTGAAGTAACTGCTAAAAAAGTTGGCGAAAGGTTAATTCAGTAATCTTATCAATAAAACAATTGGAATGCAGTACCTGATACAGGTTGTATTTCTTCTGCTCACCGTAGGACTCACTATAAAAGAACACACTACCTCTAATCTGTATAATTAAAAACTCACCTGATAACCCATCAGGTGAGTATAATATCTAACTGGCCTAGCTGACGAACAAATCATATAGGAAGAAAGTATATCAAACTGTCGCTTTCGCATATTAAAGTGCGAATGGTTGTTGGAAGCCAATTTGGAAGCCAATAACTAAAAAACTAAAAAAATTAGATGGAAAATATTAACACAATAAGAGAAATTGGAAGGGATATTTAGTGAATTTGAGGTAAATTGTTACAGTTAAGAGGGTTGTAACAGCCAATTCGGCTTTTGCTAAATCGTTAGGGGTCGCAAGGCTCGCCCGAGTTCGAATCTCGGCCACTCCGCCATATTTCTGGCATACAAGCATCTGGTGAAAATTCCAGATGCTTATTTTTTT
>JAEEGF010037605.1_pt1 | contig 11289 bp, 8 predicted proteins | sample 9134171 | NCBI WGS metagenome assembly JAEEGF01 (sample SAMN16246542, study PRJNA631951) | gut metagenome | biome: gut microbiome; feature: rumen; material: AP-attached | host: Bos | place: Iran: Karaj | collected 2018-10
CCGCTCCCATCAAAAAAGTTCTTGAGCGCGAGCACATCAAGTGTCATGTGAAGGGACGTACCAAATCGATTAACTCAATCTGGAACAAGGTGAGGACCAAAAAGGTGGAGATGAATGACATTTATGACCTCTTTGCCATTCGCATTATCATTGACACTCCGCGCGAATATGAGAAACGTGACTGCTGGTACACCTATTCTCTTGTTGGCGATATTTATCAGGCTAATCCCACACGACTGCGCGATTGGATTACTATGCCCAAGAGCAACGGTTACGAGTCGCTCCACGGCACTTTTAAAGGCAAGGATGACAAGTGGGTGGAAGTGCAGATTCGCACCGAACGCATGGACGAAGTTGCAGAAATGGGTCTTGCCGCACACTGGCGATACAAAGGAGTAAAGGCTGATGGTGGCGGAATAGACCGGTGGATGCAAAACGTGCGCGAAGTGCTTGAGGAGGGGAGCAAAAACCGTATGGACCTTATTCGTGACATGCACGCCAATCTTTATGAGGATGAGGTTTTTGTATTCACACCTCGTGGTGATGTGTTCCAGTTGCCTAAGGGAGCAACGGTGCTCGATTTCGCTTTTCGCATTCACTCGCGGTTGGGGTGCCAGTGCACGGGTGCAAAGATTGATGGTAAGAACCAGAAAATCAATTATAAATTGCACAGCGGTGACACTGTAGAGATAATCACTTCATCAACTCAGGTGCCGCGTGTCGATTGGCTAAACTTCGTGGTCACTAGCAAAGCCCGCAATAAGATTAGGCTGGCGCTGAATGAGGCGCAGTCTAAGAAGGCCGAGATGGGCCGCGAACTCTTGCAGCGCCGCTTCAAAAACCGAAAGATTGAGATTGAAGAGGCAATGATGAACCGATTTATCAGTAAGAAGGGTTATAAGCTCGCTACTGACTTCTATGCTGATATTGATGATGGGAAAATCGATATTGCAACTCTTGTTGAAGAAGTGCTTGACTATAGGGCTAAGCAGCAAGAAGTGACGAAGCCACGAGAAGCAGCCGAGAATTTTGTGCTTCAAAGTAAGGAAGAAGAGGAGAACCGTGGCAACGACGACATTCTCGTGATTGGCAACAATGTGAGGGGCATCAATTATAAGTTATCGCGATGCTGTAATCCAATCTATGGTGACCCTATTGTGGGGTTTATCGCTAGTGATGGAGCTATCAAGGTGCATCGCCGTGATTGTGGGAATGTGAAGCACCTTCTTGCAAAGTATCCTTACCGCATTATCCGTTCGCAGTGGAGTGGCAAGATGGGTAAGCAGTTTGCAGCAACTCTTAAGGTGGTGGGTAATGACGACATTGGCATAGTGTCGAACATAACCTCTCTCATCAATAAGGAGGGCGACACAGTGCTGCGTAGTGTGTCAATCAACAGTATGGGAGGTATCTTTGAAGGATATCTCGTAATTGGCATCAACAGTCTTGACAACCTAGACATGCTAATAAAGAAAATCAAGAACCTTAAAGGTGTGAAGGATGTGCAACGCACCACTCATTAGTTCTGTCTTTAATTGTTTTTATGCACGTTGTGCAAATAATGTGGTTATGGTTTAAGAAACTTGTCTATTATTAAGCAATTGTTGAAAAGTTTAGTGGTAATAAGTGTCTTATTTCAGAAATTCTCCTTACCTTTGCACGTTCAAATTAAAAAACTAATTCACATTAACTATAACCAATGAATAAGATTGTAAGCAAACAACGTTTCAGCGAGAATGTTACAAAGCTCGTTGTTGAAGCTCCCCTTATTGCAAAAGCTCGCCGTGCCGGCCATTTTGTGATTGTGCGCTGTGGTGAGAAGGGAGAGAGAATTCCATTGACAATCGCCGACAGCGACCCAGCAGCAGGCACTATCACGCTAGTGATTCAAGCCGTGGGCGACTCAACCCGCAAAATCTGCGCTCTCGAGCCAGGCGAGTTCCTGACCGACGTGGTTGGCCCTCTGGGCCAGGCCACCCGCATCGAGAACTATGGCACTGTGCTTTGTTGCGGTGGTGGTGTGGGCGTAGCTCCATTGCTGCCCATTATCCGTGCAATGAAAGAGGCTGGCAACCGCGTGGTTAGCGTGCTAGCAGGTCGCACCAAGGACCTGATTATACTTGAGGATGAGGTTCGCGCTTCGAGCGACGATGTGATCATCATGACCGATGACGGCAGTTATGGCACAAAGGGCCTTGTTACTGCTGGTGTAGAGGAGGTTATCAAGCGCGAGAAGGTTGATAAGGTTGTGACCATTGGTCCCGCTATCATGATGAAATTTGTGTCGCTATTGACCAAGAAGTATGAGGTTCCCACCGAGGCATCGCTCAATGCTATCATGGTTGACGGTACTGGCATGTGCGGCGCTTGCCGTGTGAGCGTTGGTGGAAAGACCCGCTTCGTGTGTGTTGAGGGTCCTGAGTTCGATGCTCATGAAATTGATTTCGACGAGTTGTTAATGCGCTTGAAAATGTAAACTTGCTAAAAAACAATAAAAATGGAAAACTATAACGAATCTCGCAACGAGGCTTGGCGCGAGGAATTGCGCAAGTCAAAAACCGCAAAAGAGAGAAACAATATAGCCCGTGTTGAGATGCCTCAGCTCGACCCAGCCTATCGCATCACTTGTAATGAGGAGGTAAACCAGGGCATCAACGCCGAGCAGGCAGTGCTTGAGGCAACCCGTTGTCTCGACTGCCCCAATCCACAGTGCGTCACAGGTTGTCCCGTGGGTATCAACATTCCTAAGTTTATCAAGAACATTGAGCGTGGCGAATTTGCACAGGCTGCCGCTACCCTCAAGGAGACTAGCTCACTGCCCGCTGTGTGCGGCCGTGTGTGTCCACAAGAGAAACAGTGCGAGAGCAAGTGCATACGTCTGAAGATGAAACAGCCCGCAGTGGCAATCGGTTACCTGGAGCGTTTTGCCGCCGACTGGCAGCGCAACAATACCGAGCAGGAGGTTCCACCAATGAAACCTGCCAACGGCATCAAGGTTGCTGTTATCGGTAGTGGTCCTTCGGGATTGTCGTTTGCCGGCGACATGGCAAAGCAGGGTTTTGATGTTACCGTTTTTGAGGCACTTCACGAGATTGGTGGCGTGCTCAAGTATGGTATCCCAGAGTTCCGTCTACCTAACTCTATTGTTGACTACGAAATTGAGGGCCTGCGCAAGATGGGCGTGAAATTTGAGAAAGATGTGCTGGTGGGCAAAACTATCACTTACGACAACCTGCACGAGCAGGGTTTCAAGGGTGTGTTCGTTGGCTCCGGCGCTGGTTTCCCACGATTCATGGACATCCCCGGCGAGAACCTTATTGGCGTGATGTCGAGCAACGAGTACCTCACCCGCATCAACCTGATGAGTGCAGGCCGTGGTGGCGACACTCCTGTTATGCATGGTGAGACTATCGCTGTTATTGGTGGTGGCAACACCGCTATGGACTCCACCCGTACCGCTCTGCGAATGGGTGCTAAGCGCGTGATTCTCGTTTATCGTCGTAGCGAGGAGGAGATGCCTGCACGTCGTGAGGAAGTTGGACATGCCAAGGAAGAGGGCGTTGAGTTCATGACTCTGCACAACCCCATCGAGTACATCGGTGACGAGAAGGGCCACATCAAGGCTATGCGCATCCAGCGCATGGAGCTTGGCGAGCCAGATGCCAGTGGACGTCGCTCGCCAGTGCCTGTAGAGGGCGCTATCGAGGAGATTCCTGTTGACATCGTTATTGTGGCTGTAGGTGTATCACCCAACCAGCTTGTGCCTCGCTCAATCGAGGGCCTTGACGTGAGCCGCCGCAACACAATCGTTGTTAATGAGGAGACTATGCAAAGTAATATTGGTGATCTCTATGCTGGTGGTGACATCGTGCGTGGTGGTGCCACTGTAATCCTCGCTATGGGCGATGGCCGTCGTGCTGCCCAAAACATGGCAAAACAACTACTAGGCGAGTAATCAACTAATGATAAATGAAATTGAGGATGCATCCCAAGGGGTGCATCCTCCGTTATTATAAACTGTTGTTTTCTCTCTAAAATGTGAAAGTCATTATTTTGATGATCTCACTTTTCGGGCCATGCTATATAGCCCTTAGGTTGCTGGCTTCGTAATGCCACGTTGGGGTGATAAGCGTGATTTGGTAGTATGAAGCCATGATTTATACCCCTTTTTGTTGTTTTCATACTCTAAAGATCTTTAATCGTAATACATTTCCTGAAATCGGACAAGGCAGGCCTCGTCCCTACAAATATTCTCATCAATTCACGGTGCAAAGGTACTTATTTTTCCTGGATTGACCAAGAAAAATATGTTTTATAACATGTTTTTAGCAAATTTTTACTACCAAATGACGGTTTTTGATAGTGCTTTTACTAGTTTTTCGAGATAAGTCTTGTCGGTTTCGTCAAAGGTGTTGAGGTCTTTGCTATCGATATCGAGAACGGCTACTACATTATTCTTATTGTCATGCACAGGAACTACTATCTCGCTGCGTGAGAGGCTGCTGCAAGCTATGTGGCCAGGGAATTGCTCCACATCGGGGACTATAACTGTCTCGTCGCGGTCCCAAGCAGTGCCACACACGCCTCGTCCACGTTTTATGCGGTAGCATGCAACTGGCCCTTGGAATGGACCAAGCTCAAGGCGATCACCATTCACTGTGTAAAATCCTGTCCACCACCATCCAAAAGCCTCATAGAGCATTGCTGACACATTGGCCATCACGCTCACTTCATTAGTCTCACCTTCAATCATTGCCACCACTTGTGGCAGCAGTTCTTCATATTTCTCTTGCTTTGTCATAATCACATTTTTTTGCAAAAATAATTATTATCTGCAAAATTTCTGCATTTTAAACCAAAAATGTGTATCTTTGTCAAAAATCAAATTCGTGACGATTATGAAGAAATATCTTTTTTTTATTATAATGTGCCTCGTAGCTGTGACTAGAATGGTTGCAGAGGACACTCAAGTACACATCTTTGACCCTAATGTGAAGTCGGTTAAAATCGCTCCTTTAAGCAATATGTACTTTCCTCCAATCTATGTGCTTGGCAGCGACGATGTTCTCAATGTGAACTTCGACTATCTCGACCTTGACATTCAGTATCTGCGCTACAGCGTCACCCATTGTAATGCAAATTGGCAGCCATCGCAGTTGGTTGAGAGCGAATATGTTGACGGTTTTAACCAGGCTGATATAGAAGACTACAAGCCCAGTGAGGCGACTTTTGTGCATTATTTCAACTACGACTTTTGTATTCCAAACAATGACTTTATCATCACCAAAAGCGGCAACTATGTGCTCAAGGTCTATCGTCAGGACGATCCCGACGATGTGCTGTTCCAGACTCGTTTTTCGGTGTGTGAGAACACTATGGGAGTCTATGCCGAAGTACTTACCAATACCGATGTAGATTACAATGCCCAGAATCAGCAGGTGAATTTTGTTGTCACCACCAAGGGCGGCGAGCGCATTAGTGACCCGTATAACGAACTTGGGATAATCGTGTCTCAGAACTCTCGTCCCGATAACGAGGTAATGGTAACTAAACCAATGATGGTGAGCGGAAACCAGGTGACCTTTGAGCATAACCGTGACCTCATCTTTCCTGCTGGCAATGAGTATCGCCGCATCGAGATGGTGAACATCAACTCGATGAACATGGGTGTGGAAAAGATACAGTATTTTGAGCCTTATTATCACGCTACTCTCTATCGCAATGAACCACGTGTTGACGGGCAGTATCTCTACGACAAGACTCAGTATGGACATTTCACTATCAGGACGTCGGGTGCCTACGACTCAATGGTTGAGAGTGACTATATTGTTACCCATTTCAATCTTTACACCGGAGAGAGATTAGAAGGTGGAAACCTGTTTGTGCAGGGTGAATTCACACTTGGTCTGCCACCAGAGCAGTGCCTCATGCGCTATGACCCCAACTATGGTACCTACAACTGTGACATCCTGCTCAAGCAAGGAGCCTACAACTACCAGTATCTATGGGTGCCAGACGGCAGCGGAGTAGGGCAGACTGGCATGATAGAAGGCGATAAGTACCAGACTTCAAATGAATACCTTATTAAAGTTTATGACCGCCCCTTCGGCGAGCGCTACGACCACTTCGTAGGATTCGGGATTGTCTATTCGGGACGATAAAGAAAACTAGTAAAAAGATGAGGGTGTGTCATAATAGGCTTATGTCAGATCCTCTTTAAAAATAAACCGCCTGAGAATGCGATATGTCTCAGGCGGCTTGTTTTTGTGTTTTTTCCCAGAATATTCGATTCTCAGGGGTTACAATTTGAACTGTAAGGCAGAACGGGAGAAAAGATGGCGTATTTCCGCCATTGCGGGTGCATTTTGCTGTTTTTGCGGCCCATTTCTTGATGTTGAAGGCTATGGCGAAGAAGGCAAAGTCCATTGTGACCTTGTCTTTTCCGAAGTGTCGGAAGCGTCTGTATGCCATGTTGAATTTCATCTGCCCGAACACGGCCTCGGGCTCTATGGGTCTTTTTGAGCGGTGCTCGAGCCCCCGTTCTGATGTGAGTCTCTCTCTTGCCCGTCGTTTGTATTCATTGAGCCTGTGGTTGGCTCTGATTTCTCTTGCTGGATATTCGCCTTTGTAACAACTCCCTCTCAACGGGCACCCCTCGCAGCGTTGTGCCCTGTAGATTGCCAGTTCTGCGACATATCCGCTGCCGCTTTTGTCATGCCGTGTGCCCACTCTGGTCATGTGCTGTCCCATCGGGCAGACGTAGTAGTCCTCTTCCGCGTTGTAGTACAGGTTCTCTATGCGGAACGGGTTGTTCTTGAATGACCGTGTCTGCTCTTTGTGGAAGTAGTTGTACTTGACGTAGGCCTCGACGGAGTTCTCCTCCATGAAGCGGTAGTTCTCTTCGCTGCCGTAGCCCGAGTCGGCGCACGCCTCGTCGGGCAGGCGGCCATAGCGCTCAGCGAACGAGCCGAGGAACGGTGGAAGCGTGAGGGTGTCATTGGTGTACGGGAACAGGCCGAAGTCGGTGATGAACTGGTTCTCGGTGCCTATCTGCAGGTTGTAGCCGGGCTTGGTCTGCCCGTTGTTCATCGCGTCCTCCTTCATGCGCATGAACGTGGCGTCGGGGTCGGTCTTGGACATGGAGTTGCGCCCGCCTATGCGCTCGAGCTTGCTGTCGTAGTCGCCGAGCTTGTCGCCCATCTGCTCGAGTCGCCTTAGCTCCCTCTCCTTCTTTCGGCGCGCCCTCCTGTCTTCTTTGCTCTCCGGAGCGGGACTCTGGGCGAGCGACTGCCTGAGCTCCTCGCAGATCTCGCCCAGCTGGGAGGGCGTGAACTCCACCTTCTCCTGCGTTTCGGCGTTCTCATGGGCGACGGCATTGTCTATCTGAGCGAGAAGCACTCGTATCTTCTCCATGAGCCTGGCGCGGTTCTTCTCCACACTGCCGCGCCATACGAAAGTGTACTTGTTCGCCTTCGACTCTATCTTCGTGCCGTCGATGTACTCCACGTCAAGGCTCACTAGACCACGCTCGGCAAGCAGCAGCACCAGTTGTGTGAACACGTTGTTTATCTCGTCCTTGACGCGGTTGCGGAAGCGGTTTATCGTGATGAAGTCGGGCTGCTCGTAGCCCGCCAGCCAGATGAAGTGCACGTCTCGGAGCAGGGCCTTCTCTATCTTGCGGCACGAGTAGATGTTGCTCATGTAGGCGTAGAGTATCACCTTGAGCATCATCCTTGGGTGGTAGGGACTGCGGCCGCGATCTTTGTACAGACGGTTGAAATTCTCGAGACTCAGGCTGTCAACAACGGCGTTGACAAGGCGCACAGGGTCGTTTTCCGCAATATCCCTGTCGATTCTTTGCGGAAAAAGCACCGTTTGGTTGTTTATGTGAGAACGAAAGTGTATCTTTGCAGACATAAATACTTATATACCACAAAGATACAAAAACTTTGTGAAACAACAAAGCCTCCGCTTGAGAAAGTAGAGGCTTATTTATATGTTTTACAACATGTTACGCAAGAATTGAAAAAACATAAAGAGGGTGTGCCAGAATTTTGACACACCCTCTGTTGTATTCTTTTTTATTTATCGCATCAAGAGATAAACAGTATAGCCAATATAAATAAGTATGAAAATGACACCTTCGATGCGATCGAATTTTTTCTTGCCGAAGGTGAAAATGGTAATGAAGACGCAGATGGCGGCGAAGAGTGCCATCAGGTAGTCAACGATGTTGATTGATGTAAGAAAGTAGGGGTGGATTGTTGATGACACTCCCAGTATCATCAATAGGTTGAATACGTTAGAGCCAATGACATTACCTAGGGCTAGCTGTGGATTCTTCTTGCAAGCGGCGATAATGGCAGTGATGAGCTCAGGCAGCGAAGTGCCCACGGCAACTATTGTTATAGAAATCACCGCCTCGCTCATGCCCCATGCGGCAGCTAGATTCTTAGCCGAGTCGAGGAACATATTTCCTCCCCAGAGCAGTGCTGCCAGTGATGCGGCTGCAATCGCCCATAGCAGTATCACATTTTTTCCAGCGAGTTGCGACTTAGTCTCTTCGTCGGCCTCGGCAAGTGCCTGTGTCGGGTCTTTTCCCTTTCTTAGGATAACGAACGCCATATAAACTACAAACACAATAAGCAGGAATATGCCGTCGAGTCTCGACAAGAAGTTATCGGAGATGCCAGGAATAAAGTTGTCGTTAGCAAGCAGTAGAACTAGCAGTGCTGTAGCAATGCCAAATGGTATGTCGCGCCGTCTTTGTAACTTGTCGATGGCAAACGGCAAAATCGTCGCCGTTACACCCAGAATAAGGAACACGTTGGCAATATTAGAGCCTAATACATTACCCATTGCTATGTCACCGTGACCAGTGAGTGCACTCTGGATGGAGACAAACAACTCTGGCGCTGAGGTTCCGATGCCCACAATTGTAAGACCAATGATGAAGTTTGATATTTTTGCGCGTTGCGCAATCGCCACTGCTGAGTCAACAAGATAGTTGGCGCCAAGCAGCAGCAGTCCTAATCCTAAGAAGAAAAATAGATAGTCCATTATAATCTCTTTTAATTGGCTGCAAAATTAGTGAATTTTATTTTCCCTTACCAATATAGACTATTAAATAATGAAAAAACATTGCTTGAAAGAACTCAAGCAATGTTTCCTGAATATGCATTGTATATTCTAAATTATGCATTAATTTATTCCATTCCGCTCACTGCAACGTCTTTGCATGTGCGGCCAATTAAGCCTTGCAGCACCTTGCCGGGACCAAGCTCTACAGCCTCGGTCATGCCGTCGGCTGCCATGTTGGCAACAATGTGGCTCCAGCGCACGGGCGCTGTTAGTTGCTTGATGAGGTTCTCTTTAATTTCCTCAGGATTGGTGTGTGGTTTAGCATCAACATCTTGATAGATAGGGCAGATGGGCTCGCTGAAGTTTGCCTCGTGGATAGCTTTTGCCAGCTCCTCGCGGGCAGGCTCCATCAGTGGCGAGTGGAATGCGCCACCCACCTTCAATGGCAGAGCGCGGCGAGCGCCAGCCTCCTTGAATTTGGCGCAAGCAGCCTCGATTGCCTCAAACGAACCGCTGATAACTACTTGACCTGGGCTGTTGTAGTTGGCAGGAACACAAACGCCATCGATTGAGGCGCAGATTTCCTCCACCTTATCGTCGTCCATGCCGATAATGGCAGCCATGGTCGAAGGAGTTGCCTCGCAAGCCTTCTGCATAGCAAGTGCGCGTGTCTCCACGAGCTTCAGACCCTGCTCAAAAGGCAGCACACCAGCAGCAACGAGAGCCGAGAACTCACCAAGTGAGTGACCAGCTACCATGTCGGGTTTGAAATCATCGCCAAGAGTCTTGGCAAGTATCACACTATGCAGGAATACAGCGGGTTGAGTCACTTTAGTCTGTTTCAGGTCGTCCTCAGTGCCTTCAAACATCAGGTCGGTGATGCGGAAACCGAGTACTTCGTTGGCTTTCTCAAACATTTCACGGGCCTCAGCGTTGTTGTCGTACAGGTCTTTTCCCATTCCTACAAACTGTGCACCCTGGCCAGGAAAAACAAATGCTTTCATACTTAAACTTGTTATTTTTAATTATTGAAAAATTTCTTTAATTTCAAAATCGCCTGCAAAAGTAGTCATTTTTTCAATACCAGCAAATATCTGACAAATATTTCTATGCCCCCATCACGGCCTTTACTATTATCAATACAATAGGAATAGTGATGCAGAAAATGCCAATGAGGTCGATTATGAACCCCGACTTTATCATCTTAGTGATAGGAACATAGCCCGAAGCATAGACAATGGCATTAGGCGGTGTTGAAACTGGCATCATGAATCCTAGTGACGAAGCAAGGGCGATACCCACGGCGACATGAATGGGGCTGAAGCCTAACGAGATCGCTGTGCCAATGGATATTGTTCCTATAAGATTAACGGCGGCAGTGTGGGAAGTGAATTCTGCAAGCAATAGTCCTGAAACACAGAATACAGCAATAAAAAGGACTTCCGATGGATTGCCACCCATAGCTGCTTTGATGCCTTCGCCTATCCAATCTGAAAGGCCAGTGGTGTACATCAGTCCTCCCATCGACAACCCACCACCAAAGAGTAGGAGAGTGCCCCAGTCAATGCCTTCCATGCCCTCTTTCCAACTCAACGTCATCTGTCTCTTCTTGAGATTAACAGGCATTAAGAAAAGCAGCATAGCGCCAGTCATTGCAGCAATACTCTCAGTAAGGTGATTGTCGTAGAAATTCATGATATCAGAGTCTTGTCCATAAACAAGGGTTAGCACACTGGGTGCCACCCACAGCACGACTGCGATGCCGAATGCTATTAGGGTATTAATTTGGGCACGAGTCCACTTGCCTAAGCCTTCAACATGAGAGCTGATAAACTCCCTTGCGCCCTTGATATGCTTCACGTCGGACGGGAACATGCGCCAGAGCACAAAATAGGCAACAATAAAATAGAGAATCATTGCCACAAAACCCCATATCATCCACTCGAAGAAGGATATGGATGGAGCATCGGGTGCCAATTGGTCGAGAAAGCCTATCATCATGATATTGGGTGGTGTGCCAATAGGGGTGAGCACACCGCCTATTGAGCAGGCGTAGGCTGTCATAAGCATTAAGCCTGTAGAGTATTTGTATTTGCTTAAATCGATGGTCTTTCAGTTGGCAGCCATCATTTCTTTTATTGCCTCAAGCAGACCTAACGCAATGGGAAACATCATTGCTGCAGTGGCAGTGTTACTTATCCACCCCGA
>JAEEGF011027775.1_pt1 | contig 11289 bp, 11 predicted proteins | sample 9134171 | NCBI WGS metagenome assembly JAEEGF01 (sample SAMN16246542, study PRJNA631951) | gut metagenome | biome: gut microbiome; feature: rumen; material: AP-attached | host: Bos | place: Iran: Karaj | collected 2018-10
AGACATTCAACGCATAGCGGATTTTGCGAAGGGCGAAGCAAAGCGTAGTCCCGTAAGATGTGAGGTCAAAATGAATGCCAGCGCAGCGTAATGAATGGCTTGACCGAACACAGCAAAATCCAAGACAAAAAATTTCCTTTCCCTTTTTCCTATTGATTTTCCAACGACTTATTGCAAAATAAGTCTTTTTTTTATGCGTAAGCCGATGTGAAGTGCCGGTGTCGGCTTGCGGAGTGCAAGACGAGCAGGGCACGTAACATAATGTGGCGACGTAAGAGTTTTCTGAAAGAAAACTCCACAGGAGCAATAAAGCGAATAAAAGTGTGACCCTGTATGCTGTGCATAATGCGAGGAGCATAGCTTCAAGCAGCGCAAATAAAAAAGAACCCAAAAGGGTTCTTTTTTATCAAAAATTTTACTTCAATTATATAGCTTTTTGAACTTTACCTGCTCTTAAGCAAGAAGTACAAACTCTGATTCTCTTTACAGAACCGTTAACAACAGCTTTAACTGTTTGAAGGTTAGGTTCTTGTGTATGTACAATCTGTTTATTTGAGAAAGTTCTCTTAGCTGCTTTAATTGGAGCTTTTCCGCATATTTCACATTGTTTTGCCATAACTTATAATTCCTTTTCTAGCTAGTATTTTGTTCAATACACTGATTTTACAGCAAAAATACTTTTTTGCAAGCACCATGTTAAAAATGATTACAAACGGGCTTGTGTATGATATAATTTTCGTATGGAAAATAAAATTAAAATTGGGCTTATTGGACTGGGAACGGTCGGCAGCGGAGTATATAAGACTCTGAAGAATTTTGACAATGTAGAAATCTCAAGGATTGCGGTAAGAGATAAGAATAAAAAACGCAATATTGATGGTTTGGATGAGAGTATTTTAACTGATAATGCATATGATGTTGTAAACGATCCTGATATACAGATAGTGGCTGAACTTATCGGCGGAATTGAGCCGGCGTTTGACCTTATAAAAGCCGCAATCAGAAACGGAAAACATATTGTTACCGCAAATAAAGAGTTGTTGGCAAAATGTGGGGAAGAGTTGTGTAATTTTGCCGAAGAAAATACCAGCGTTGTTCTGTATGAAGCGGCGATTGCAGGTGGTATTCCTCTTATAATGCCGATAAAAACGATTCTTGCCGGAAATAAAATTAATAAAATCAAAGCAATTTTAAACGGAACAACAAATTACATCTTAACCAAAATGGAGATGCAGGGTGCTTCATACGAAGATGTTTTGAAAGAAGCGCAGGAATTGGGTTATGCCGAAGCTGACCCAACGGGTGATGTTGAAGGTTTTGATGCCGCATACAAGATTACAACCCTTGCAACGATTGCTTTTGGTCAAAGAGTAAAAATAGAAAATGTTTATCGTGAAGGGATAACAAAAATTCGCCCTGAGGATATGAAAGCCGCAAATGAAATGGGTTATAAAATAAAACTTATTGCCTCGGCTGAAATTAACCGTGACGGAAAAGCGGACGTAAGAGTTCATCCGATGCTTGTTCCAAAGACAAAAACGCTTGCTCATATTGATTACGTGACAAATGCGGTCAGTTTGACAGGACATCCGGTGGGTGACGTTACACTTTCAGGCCCCGGAGCAGGTGAATTCCCGACAGCAAGTTCTGTTGTGGGTGATATTTTGGCAATAGCTTCAGAGCTTGGCAGAACAGATTATATTTTGCCTATGATGAGATGTAATCATCATCAAAATGCCGATATGATTGACATTTCGCTTACTGAAAACAAATATTATATCTCTTTAACGGTACAAAACAGTATGGGAGTAATCGGACGCATAGGAAAAGCGTGCGAGGATAACAATATCAGTTTGGCGAGTATTGTACAAAAAGAAGTTGCCGAAGGTAATTGTGCTGATATTACGGTCATCACAGAGTTATGCCGTGAACTTGATATGCAAAATGTTATAAAAATCTTCAACGACGAACCTGCAATTTTAAAAGTTAACAGCTTAATAAGAGTTCAAATATAGTTTATTTTGCGGTTGTTTTGATTTCTGCCAAATACTGTTCAAAGATTTCAACGGCGTCTCCGACAAGCTCGACACATGGACGTTTTTTGTAATACTCTTGTGTTCTGTCGCTTGGTATGGGCGTGTTGTCGGATGTTACACCCTGTAAAAGCTCTCGGCAGATAATACTTCCATTTTTGTCTTTAAACTTTTGTGCAAGCTCCTGGACGATTTTGTATTGGTGGGCTTTGTTTTCTGCAGAATTGTCGGCGGCTGAAAATGCAAGGCCTGATGCCAAAAACATTCCGCTGACGGTTCCGCAAACCTCTCTCATTCTTCCCATCCCGCCGCCAAAAGGACAGGCAATTTTCATTGCCGTATCAAAATCCATTCCGAGTTCTTCGCAAAAAACTCCCAAAACGGACTGAGAACAGTTATAACCGGATTTAAACAATTCTTTTGCTTTTTCGGATTTTTCGCTCATCTATTTATTTGCCTCCTTCAGTGCTCCTGCAAGTCTGTTAAAGCAGGTGAATAATAATAATAAAGAGATTGCTGAAATTATAATGACACCGGTTTTTTCAGGGATAGTTACGTATGCTGCAACGATTGCCCAGATACTAAACCAAAACGCACGGTCACTTTTGCCCATAGGTCCGTCATAATGGCGTGAAGCGTTAATCTGAACACCCATTATTCCGACGGTTTCGCTGATAATTGTGAGAACGGTGAATAAAAATATTAACCAGACATTCACTCCGCAAACGTATAAGAACGGAACATAGATAACAATATCAGACAGAATGTCGCCGAGCTCATTATATATAGCGCCGATATTCGTTTTCTGGTTGTGTTCACGGGCAATTACGCCGTCAATATTATTAAGTGCCATTCTGATAAATAATGAAACAGGCAAAACCCAATAAACCAAAGCACATTTTGGTGCATATAAATAAATTACAACACCTACGGCAACCGATAACAAAAATGCTGAAATTGTAACCATGTTGGCAGTAATTCCGTGTGTTGCCAAAAAATTGCATATAGGTCTTAAAATATCTGAGAATTTACTTTTTAACTGATATACAGAAATCATTTTTCCTCCTTATTAAAAATCTTCTTTCGTTTTATGTTCATCTTTTAGTTTTTCAACGGCCTGTTTAATACGTTCAGTAAAGACTTTCGTCGGTGTTCCGTCGTATTTTACGGGTTCGGATGCGTAAACATCAGCAATGAACGGAACCCAGAAGAATGCCCCGCGCGGCAGAATTCTGTCAGGGCCGTTTATATAAAACGGAGTAATCGGAACATCCGGATTCATCTGTGCAATGTGTGCAATTCCTGATTTGAAATTTTTTATCGTGTTGTCGTCGCCGCGTGTTCCTTCAGGATATATTATTATTGTTTCGCCGGCTCTCAGGGCCTCGTTTATACCTTTAAACAATTCTTCTTTTGTTGTGTCACGAGTGATTTTCCTTTGAATCGGAATCAAGCCCAAAAAAGTTTTAAACAAGAAACTTTTCAGTTTTGTGTTGCAGAAATAATCGGCAGCGGCGACAGGGTGAATTTTCAAAATCTGACTGCATGAAAACAAACTCATTAAAAGCAGAGTGTCTACGTGGCTGTTGTGATTTGCAATGATTATATTCGGACCTTTTGAAATTTTCGGGAAATTTTCAACCCCGTTTACATTAACCCCCAAAATTATATAAATATAAGGTTTAATGACAAGTAAAAAGAACAAATATTTTAAAAGTTTCTGAAAAAACATCTAAATTACCTCGGAATATTTATATGATAAATATATGCAAAGAAGTGGTAAAACAGCGGTGCCGTGAACAACAAGCTGTCAAGTCTGTCCAAAATTCCGCCGTGTCCTGGAATCAGAGAGCTTGTATCTTTAATTCCCAAATCTCTTTTTATTGCAGACATTGTAACATCACCGAAGAAGCCGAAGACTGCCAACACAGAACCTGCCAAAGCGGATTGCCACAGGTTAAACGGTGTTAACAAGTGTGCCATTACGACCGACAGAATGGTTGTTCCGAAAATTCCGCCGATAAAGCCTTCCCATGTTTTGTTCGGACTGACTTTAGGAATAATTTTGTGTTTGCCCAATAATTTCCCGCTGAACATTTGCATAAAATCGTTGGCAACTGTCAGGACAAGTATGTAAAATAACAAGCCCAAAGCTCCGCCCTGCGGGTTATACTGCATCGGAATAATTGCGATTAAGCCCAAATAACCAAGTGCATATACCGTTGTCATCAAACCATACTGAAGTACTGCAAGGTTTTTCAAAAATCCGTCCGTGTTGCTCGACATAACCATTCTTGTTGAAATCAGTATGAACATATAAAGCGGAATGAACAGGTAGAACAGTGTTACCCAGTGGATATAGATTATATAATATGTAATCGGAATTGATAAATATGCCCACAAAATTACGTTTCGGTCTGTTTTTCGTGTCGGGATGAGAGATAAAAATTCTTTCAGGCACAGGTAACTGATGAGTGTTAAAAACAGGAATGCACTTATTTCATTGAAGCAAAAAGCTGCCGTGAAAAAGATTACAATGAACAAAAAAGATTTCATTCTGATCCAGAGATTATCAAGCTCTTTTTTGAACACAACCTGTGCAAATTTAATTAGTCCCATAATCAAAAAGACAAATGCGTACAAAATCGCTATGGCAATTTTAACATTATCGGTAAAAACAAAATGTTCCACTCTTTCCTCAACTCCTTCTTTTGACAAATATATTTTATACTATTTTGAGGGATAAGTGAATTATTTAAAGTTTTATAAATAACTATTTTGACAAAAGCGGGAAAAATTTGTAGTATATTTTGTAGAATAAATCAGGGAGGTTATGGCTATGAAAAAATTACTCGCAACAATTTTAATGGGAATGTTGATTATACCTGCAGGGGCTTGCTTTGCAGATACGGTATATTATGTTGAAACAACGGATTACAAACCGTCACTGCTGGAAAAAATTGAAGATTCAACACAAGATTTGGCGGAAGATGTCGGTGATGCAACAGTTGATGCTGCGCACAAAACCGGCGCTTTTGTAAAGGGTAAATCAAAAAAAGCTGCCGATGCAACGGGAAAAGCCGTTAAAAAAGGCGCAAAAAAGACAGAAGAAGCAGTTAAAAAAGGTGCAAAGGCAACAGGCGAAGCTGCAAAATCAGGAGCTAAAAAAGCCGGAGAAGCAACCAAAAGGGGTGCAATCAAAGCCGGCCGTGCGACTAAAAAAGGTGCAATGAGGGCTACAAACTGGTCAGCAAGAAAAGTTCGCAACGGTGCAGATAAAGTAATTATTAAAACCGAACAGGTAACAGAAACAACAACAGTTCCGGCTCCGGTTGAAGTTGAAGAATAACACAAATTTTGTGACTACAAACAACAATTAAGCAATCCGAAAGGGTTGCTTTTGTTGTTTATCTTGCCCATTCGTTATTTTGAGGGTTTACGTATTTTTTACCGACAAAATAAAACTTAGGACAGTCGTTGCCTTCCCAATGAGCGTTTCTGATTATTTTGTTTTCGTCGAGCTCGATTGTTTTTCGGCAGAATTCAACAATAGGTACTCCGCCGGTTGTGAAGGTTGTTTCTCTACCTTTTTTATCGGTTTTTGAAATAACCCAGCCGCCCCCTCTGTCTGAATCGACATCATAATCAAGGGTTTCCCAGACGTATAAGGTTTTGCCGGCAATATTTCTTTCATAGTCCGGATATCCCCATTTTTTTACCAGTGAATCAAAGGGATATCCCACCCATGAGTTCATGCATTTATCCATAAAGGATTCCCAGCCGTACGCACTCAATGGCAATAATAACAGTGAAATAATAATAAACTTTTTCATAAAAACCCCTTTTAATATTGAATAGTTTAATAATACAAGATTTTGAGTTTAATTACAATATTCAATTTGTATCCGAAAATATTATACACTTGATTTTAAAAAATGTTTATAGTAAATTGGTTCATGCAGAAGCACTAGCGAATACGGGCTGCTAGCTCAGGTGGTTAGAGCGCACCCCTGATAAGGGTGAGGTCGGTGGTTCGAGTCCACTGCGGCCCAAATTAAAGGGGAAGTAACACTTGTTACTTCCCCTTTAATCTAATTATATAGATTACAAATTAATTTTTTGTTCGAAGTTTTTTCTGATTTTCTTTTTAGCGTTTTCCAAGTTGCGAATTCTTTTTTCTGCTTGTCTGATTTTCTTTCTTGCAGCTCGTCTTTCTTCTCTTGTTGTCTGATATTTTTGGTCAATGTTTGTGTAGTTTGTTCTGTAGTTCAGCAGTTGGTTTCTGACTTCTGTTTGTGCATTGTCCAAATCAAGAATTGCGTTTTGCATTTTCTTTCCGCCTGTCACCTGTGACGGATCAAGTAAAACTGTGCCTTTATTATCTACGGTTGCAACTTTTGTTGTGGTTGTTGCAGCCGGCTTAATAGCGTTGCTTTCGTCAAAGTTCAGCGGTGTGAATTTTGTTTCTGCCATTGCCATTGTGCCTGAAATCAACATTATTCCTGCAAGTATTCCTACTAATTTTCTCATTTATTTTCCTCCATAATACTATTGTTATAACTACATTTTAGCCCATCTTTTACCAAAACAAAAGAAATTTACATATTTTAATATGAAGGTCAAATGTTAAATCTCATTTTCTATGCTATTATTTTATTAAGGATTTGGGAAATGAAAAAAGAATGGATTTTTAAAAACAATGATTCGGGCGAAAAGTCTTTGATAAAACGACTTTTAGCTTCCCGTGGCATAACGTCGGAAAAAGAAATAAAAGATTTTCTGAATCCTATGGAAATGGAATTAACTTCACCATACGTATTTACTGATATGGAAAAGGTTGTCGGGCGGCTTTCTTCTGCCATTGATAACAAAGAAATGATTGTTATATACGGAGATTTTGACGCTGATGGTGTTACCTCAACCGCAATTCTGCTCAAAACGCTAAAATATCTCGGAGCTGATGCACATTATTTTATCCCTAACAGAGAAACAGAAGGACACGGGCTTGATACCCAGTCTATGATAAAACTTATGACAACGGTTAAGCCAAAGGTTATAATTTCTGTTGACTGTGGTATTTCCGATGTTGAGGTGGTCAAATTTGTCAATAATTTCAAGACTATTGATGTAATTATTACAGACCACCACGAAGCACCAGAGGTTTTGCCGGATGCTTACGCAATAATAAACCCGAAGGCACCAAATTCTCTGGATGAAAATCTTTCGGCAAAACAGATTGAGCATCTGACCTACCTTGCAGGCTGCGGCGTAGCGTTTAAAGTTGCACAGGCGCTATTGACAAAATATAACAAAACAGAATTTATTTATGAGATATTGCCGTTTGTTGCTGTCGGTACAGTTGCCGACGTCGTCCCGCTTTTGGGCGAAAACAGATATTTTGTAACAAAAGGGCTTGAATTAATTGCACAGGGCAAACACGCCGGGCTGACAAAGCTGCTGGAAAGTGCCGGTTATGATGTTTCAAAAGGTATAACAGCCGAAAATATTGCCTTTGGAATTGCACCAAGAATCAACGCTTCCGGGCGGCTTGATACCGTTGATAATGCACTCAAGCTTTTGATTTCAGACAACAAATTTGAAATTGAATTTGCCGTTAACAGTCTGAATGGTGATAATAAGGCACGTCAGGAGCTTTGCAGCGAGATTTTTGAACAGGCCGATGAGATGGTGAAAAAAGAGGATAGCAAAAGCCCTGCAATTATTTTATACAAAGAGGATTGGCATATCGGAATTATTGGGATAGTAGCGTCAAAACTTGTTGAAAAATACTATAAACCCGTATTTTTAATGTCATATAACAGGGAAAAAGACCAATTCAGGTGCTCTGCAAGAAGCATAGAGGGTGTGCCTTTATATGATGTTTTGGCAGCCAACGCAGAGTTATTTGACGGTTTTGGCGGGCATAAAATGGCTGCGGGCCTGACTTTTACAGGCAGCAAAACTCCCTTTGAAATCGTGAAAAAATCACTTAATGAAACCATTAAAGAATACGTTGCCGGCAAAGAATTGAAGCCGTTTATAAACATTGATTTGCTTGTAGAGCCGAAGGATGTAACAATTGATTTTGTAAAAGAAATTTCTCAAATGGAGCCGTTTGGTGCTTCAAACCCAAGCCCAATTTTTGCAATGAAAGATTTGAAGGTGGAAAGCCGGACAACAATGGGAAATGACAATTCACACCTGAAAATGTCGCTTATTAATAACGATGCTACTGAAGTTACTGCAATTTGGTGGAAAAGGGCAGATGCAACCTTAAACAAAGGTGATTCTCTGGATATTGCTTTTCATCCGCAAATTAATGAATATAACGGAAATGTAACGGTTCAGCTGATTATAGATGATGTGCATTCTGATGCCTTGGTTGAAGATTTGGCTAAAAAATCAAAATATGTAATCTATGACCACAGGTATAAAACGGATATTATAAACCTTGTTAATGATTATCTGAAAACTTCAAAACAGATTATAAAAGTTTTTGCGGAGAGCAAATCCGTCATTGATTTTATAAAGCCGTATTCAAATTTGTATGAAAATGTTTTTACAAGACAGGATGTTCCAAGGTGTGATGCGGTGATGTTTTTTGACTATCCGGCAGACAGGGAAACGCTTGATAAAATACTTGAAAAAGCACAGCCAAAAATCTTGCATTTTATGAAATACGAGCCGAAATGTCTTGATGAAACAGAGATTTTGAAGATGTTTACAGGCATGTTGAAATATGCATCACATAACAACGGCGGAAAAGTTGAAATTGTACGTTGTGCAAGTGCTTTAGGTAAATCCTCCAAGGTTGTATTGATGCTTATGGATTTGTTTGAGGAGTTGGGCTTTATAAAAATAAGCGAAAAAAACAGCGCTTTTTACATAATTGAATTTCTCGGGATTGAGGATATCTCAAAAATTACAGACAACCCAAAATTCGCTCAAATCTGCGAACTAAGCCTTGAATGTGAGGAATTTCAAAAAACTTTGCTTGAAGAAAATTTAGAAGAAATAATTTTTTGATTCCTAGCCCTCAACGAGCATACTTGCGCCGATTACACCTGCGCTGTTGCCAAGTTGTGCCGGGACTATTTCAACAGATTCTCTTTGAACAACCATTGCGCGCGCCTGAACAGTTCTTCTTATGGGTTCTAAAAGCAAATCGCCGCTTTCAGCAACTCCGCCGCCTATGATAATTTTTTCAGGGTTAAGCAGATTAATAACGCTTACCAGGCCCATTCCGATATATTCGCCGATAACTTCAAAAATTCTTTTTGCGACAGGATCACCTGCCTCGGCAGCTTTTGCAACGATATATGGTGTAATCTCACCGTCGCCTGCGAGCTCTCTGAATTTTGCAGATTTTCCGCCTTTAAGATATTCAACGGCCATAGCAACAATTGAAGGTCCTGAAGCAAAGGCCTCAAGACATCCCATATCTCCACAGCCGCATAGCGGCCCGCCTTTCATCTGGAGTTTTATATGTCCGATTTCGCCTGCAGCATTAGCAGCTCCGCGAACAACCTGACCATTTATTACAAGTCCTGAACCGATACCTGTTCCGACAGTTATGCAGACAAAATTTTCACATCCTCTTCCGGCGCCGAATTTTAATTCGCCCAAAGCTGCGCATCTTACGTCATTATCAATACGTGTCGGGATATGAAATTCATCTTCTATCATTTGTGCAATAGGAACATTCACCCAGCCCGGAATGTTCGGTGCCAGCTTAACGACGCCGGTTTTATAATCAACCTGACCCGGAAAATCAAAACCGATACCCTGAATATCTTTTTCAGTGGTATTTGTTTCTTTCATAAGGTCACGGATTGACTGTTTGATGTTGTTTACAGTGTATTCATAACCCATATTTGCGTATGTCGGAACGCTGTTTGAATAAATAATTTTGCCGTTTTCATCAACCAGGGCGATTTTAACATTTGTTCCGCCGACGTCTATTCCTATTCTTTTTGCCATTAACTCTTTCTCCTATATAATTTATATTTTAATTTTAGCTTAAATATACAGTTTTGGAAATTGTAAACTTATGTAACAAAAACATGTCATTTTCTTAAAGTTTCATGGCTAAAATGCCGTAATACTACATGAAATCAACTAAGTTACGAAAAGCGCAACGATGAAAGGAAAACAATGGGTTTAGCAGCATCACAAGCCAGATTATTAACAATAACGGCAAGAAAAGCTGACTGTGAATTTGAGTCAATGGCTCTTTCACACCAAAAACTTGCCCTTTCCCGCGACATGGAACGCGTGTCTACGGAGTATCAAAATGCGCTTAATCAGACAAAACTGGTTTATGATTACTACGGTTCGGGGGATAAACAATTGGATTTAACTTACGGATTGTTTATGGAACCGTCAATTTATAATGATTATGTACCGAAATTGGTTACAGATCCGACAAACAGAGTTATTTTGAACGCTAAATACGCGGCAGCAGCACGAGCTGCAGGCATTCCTGCCGAAGGATTGCTTGGGTTGCCGTCTATTGATGTCAGAGATGCGTTTGTAGATGCTTTATTGGCAGAGGGTATAATTACTCAAAATAAAGCAGATGCTATTAAGAGAGTTCCTTATAACAATGGTCTTGGTCTTGGTAATACTATTTCTGCAACAATACCGACAAAAGATATTTCCTATAACGAATTGCTTGAGTTAATTCAAAATACGACAACAGGTACCGGCGCATACGGTTTGGAATTTGCTGACGGTAATTATAAAATATCAGGTTTAGAGCCAACATTGGGATCTAAGCACATGGGATTTGTTGATTCTGAAGGTAACTACAACGAATGTGCAAAAGGCAAATCGGTATCTTTGAATGAATTATTAGGTAATAATCAAAACTATATTATAACTGCTTTATCAAGAGGCGGTGACCAATTACCGATATGTGATACCAGAGCTATGCAGGAAGAACTGGTTCAAAATGGTGGTTTCCTGGATTGGATGATGGAGCAGTTTGAATCAATCCTGGGCGGAGTTGAAGCAAACCAGATAGCGTTAGATTACGCATACAACTGTGTATACGATTTGATACATCCAAACGGTGAAATCGAAGAATATTTCTCTCCGGGTAATGAAGGTTATGAATACATTGGTGAAGATGGAGACCCGAGATTTAAACACTTTAGAATGAAAGATGAAGGCGGTGGATGGTATAATGTTTTAGATACCTTTGGCATAAATATTGACAAAGATGTAACTGAAGCCGGTAGAATAATGTTAAAGT
>JAEEGF011117060.1_pt1 | contig 11289 bp, 8 predicted proteins | sample 9134171 | NCBI WGS metagenome assembly JAEEGF01 (sample SAMN16246542, study PRJNA631951) | gut metagenome | biome: gut microbiome; feature: rumen; material: AP-attached | host: Bos | place: Iran: Karaj | collected 2018-10
AGATTTCTAATGACGATCACTATATTATCAGTCCCAGCGGAACTGAGGCGCGAGAATCTCGCGTCTCTACATAATATATTTGTTTTTAATAAGTTATATGTGTTTACACGTATCTATTTGTATTTTCTATAAACCTTTACCAGATCGGGTATCAGCGCATGGCATTGACGGTCAAAACCGCGCCACGGCTAGTAACACATCCGACATTATTGCAAACGGATACGGTATATTCCCCCGCGTCGCTTTCTTTTACAGCCTTGATGGTATAGCTGGATCCGTCAGCTCCTTTGATAGTCTGACCGTTCTTATACCATTGATAGGTCACAGACGACCCTTCGGAAGCCGCGTCCACCCGGTCTCTGGCCGGAACCAGAGCTACACGGAATCCGCTGTAAACGTATCCGTTGTCATAGTCACCATAATGGCGCGCCGTGCGGCATAAATACGCGGCATCTCCATAAAATCCTCCACAGCCAGCATGTTTATCGCCAACTGCCGGTCCCATTGGATCAACTACGGGATCAGCGGAAAATTCTCCATAATAATCCCAGCACCATTCCCACACATTGCCGTGCATATCATAGAGACCCCACGCGTTCGGGCGCTTCAAACCTACAGGATGAGACTTGTTACCGCTGTTGTAGTAATACCACCCCACTTCATCCATGTTAGGACACTGACCAATGGAAGTCAGATTCTTTCCACTGTTCAACGCCGTTGTCGTACCCGCGCGGCAGGCATACTGCCACTGCGCCTCAGTCGGCAGCGCGTATTCATATCCTTCGGGGAGTCTGCCCGCTTTTCTCTCGATCTCTGTCAGACGGGCACAGAAATCGGCCGCGCTGCTCCAGGAAACATAGTGGACGGGATGATTATCACCGTCATTGCTGGGACAACTGCCGATCACGGCCTTGTACTGAGCTTCCGTGACCGGATATCTGCCGATCCAGTAGCCTTGAGTTAAAGTGACTTGATGCTGGATTTCGTTTTCACTTCTTCCTAACTCATCTTCAGGACTTCCCATGATAAAGGTGCCCGGTTCGATCCAGGTCAGTTCCATATCTTCATCAGCGGAAAGCGGAACATTCACATCCATTTTATCCGTATTCTCATCTTTCGCCACAACGGTGAAGGTGACTGTCGCCCCCTCATCCACAGTCTGTCCCTGCGGCTGGGAAATGATCCACGGCAATTTGGACGCATCCCGGACAACCAATGCTCCCGTGCCGGATGCGCTGCCGAACTCATTGCTGACAGTAACGGTGTACATGCCCGCGTCAGCCAGTTCCACGGAAGGTATCGCATAGACAGCATCTACCGCGCCGCTGATCTCCACGTCGTTTTTATACCACTGATAGCGAAGCGGAGCAGTGCCATCCGCTTTCACGCTGAAGCTCACACTCGTGCCCGCGCCAACCGTCTTGCTGAAAGGCTGCCGCAAAATGGCCGGAGCCATGTCAATGAGAGGCTCCACATCGATCCCGGAAAGGTACTCGGTTTCGATAGGCTCAGGAATGCCATAATTATATGGCAGTGCAGAACTCAGTGTTTCCGGGATGATATACTCAGGGTTCTGACTGGGACGCACCCAGGAAAGGATCGTCAGGTTCGGCACACCATCGGATTTATGATAGATCTCAAAGTAATATCTTTGACCGGCTACCAATTCGATCAGGCCGGAACTTCTGACTTCGGCATAAGTGCCAATGATCAAAGGGGTATCCCCCAAGCCTTCTTTGGTATCATCCGAACTCAGCCAGAGTTCTCCGGAATAATCATTATAGAACCATATAGAATACTTGCCGGTTTCCGGCGCGGTCAGCCATCCGGCCAGATAATCACAGCGCCAGGAATAATACTGGCCGTAATCAACCACGGGCATTTCTTCCAGCCAGTCGGCTTTCTTGCCTTCCGCGACATACGTCTTCAGAGTGTTTATATCCCCTGTATCGTAATAAAGTGATTTCAAAGGATATTTATTGATATTGACTGTTGCCGTCAGATCCTCCGCAACAGCATTGCCGGTATCCGTGACCGCGTTGCTGACCGTTACATCGAGGACATCCCCGAAGAGAAGGTCATAATCCTTGTCAAAGCTCAAAGTGACTCTGTATTTTTCTTTCTCATAGTCGGCCTTTTTGACTTTGACCCTTTCCGCGAATTTATCCGTGATCGAATAATTCAAAACATCTTCCGCCATTACAGGATCCAAACCTCTGGTGAAACGGAGGATCACTGTACTCTCGCTTGCGCCGTAACCCGCAAAGGCGATCCCCAGGTCTTTCGCCGCGTTCGGGTCAGCGGTCAACACGACACGAAAACCAAAGTCCGAGTTGCCAGCAGCCGGATTGTAATTGATGAAAAAAGCGGAACGGCACATATTCTGGTAATTGTACCAGCTGCCGCCGCGCAAGGTGCGCTCTGTTCCAAAAACAGCCCCTACCGGATCGGACACCGCGGAAGCCGTATAATATCCGAACCAATCCGAGACCCATTCCCATAAATTGCCTTCCATATCATACAGCCCCCAGTCGTTAGGCAGTTTCTGACCCACGGGCTGAGTTCTGCCGGATGCGTTGTGGCGATACCAGCCCACTTCATCCATATTGGGGCAAAAGTCATTCACAGAGGTGATATTTTTACCGCTGTTCAAAGAAGTCGTTGTTCCGGCACGACAGGCGTATTCCCACTGAGCCGCCGTGGGCAGCGTGTAGTGATATCCCTTCGGCAAACGGTACGCATCCTGCTCTGACTGAGTCAGTTTTTCACAGAAATCCATAGCATCGCTCCAGTTGATGCTGCTTGCCGGATAGACCGCACTCATCTCCACAGGAATGTCCTTCCCTGTAACAGCTTTGTACTGAGCTTGCGTTACCTCGTATTTTCCTATCCAAAAACCTTTTGAGATCGTCACCTGGTGCTGGATCTCCCTGTCCTCGCGACCCAGCTCATCTTCGGGACTGCCCATCATAAAGGAACCCGGTTCGATCCAAACCATTTCCATATCAACATTTTCAGCAAGAGGAACGATAACATTCTCACCAGTCTCGCCCCATTTAACACAGAAAAACAGTTTTTTATCTCCCGTCGTGACCTGATAAGGACTGGAAGCGGACTGGACCACAGACCAGTTGACAGCATCACTGCTTTGATACAGTGTGCCTGTGTAAGTCATTATCAAATTCGTTCCGTCTATATGATAATCTAATGTAGGCACTTGGGCCTGAGATATTGCACCGGTCATCAACAGCACGGATAAGCCCGGTATGATATTATTCGCTAGTTTCATTTCTTAACAATTATCCTATTCCTCGTAGAGTAATTCTATCAGAAACTCCGTAAGAAACATCCTTTGATATTATAATGGGTATCCTTGAAAAATGCAAGGATTTAAATGATTTTTAAGTAAAACAATATCGTCTACAACTTATCACTTATTATGTCTTCTCCCGGTCAGGCGATTACTGGTTGCTGACGGAAGCAGTTTGTGGTACGCTGAGGGCGGTTGCCGGGCTCGGAAAAAGAGCCCGTTTCTGGATATGAAAGCTAAAGTTATTGTCACTCCCAAGAAGGCTGTCCTGGATCCTCAGGGCAAAACCGTGCAAAACGCTCTTGAACATATTGGTTTCAAAGGTGTTAAAGATGTGCGTATCGGTAAATATATTGAAATCGAACTGGAAGGAACCGACCGCGAAGCCGCCCTGCGCAGTATTCAGGAGGCCAGTCATAAGATCCTGAGCAATCCGGTGATAGAAGATTACTCAGTGGAAATCTGCGATTAGGAATTGGGTATGAATTTTGCCGTTCTACAATTTCCCGGAAGTAATTGCGATCAGGACTGTGTCCATGTGCTGAAAAACGTGCTGGGTCACTCGGCCCGGCTGCTGTGGCACAAGGAAAACAGTGTCGGTGACGCTGATGCCGTGATCGTTCCCGGCGGTTTCAGCTACGGGGATTATCTGCGGACGGGCGCGATCGCCCGCTACAGCAATGTGATGGCCGCCGTGACCGAGTTCGCCAATCAGGGCGGACTGGTGATGGGCATTTGTAACGGGTTCCAGATCCTGTGCGAAGCGGGTCTGTTGCCCGGAGCGCTGATCCGGAATCGTTCCATCAAGTTCCGCTGTGAGTTCGTCTGGCTGCGGACGGGTCCCGCCAATACACCCTTTACCTGCAAAGCACCCGAAGGGACTGTGCTGAGAATCCCCATCGCTCACGGCGAAGGATGCTATTTCGCGGATCCGGAGACCTTGAAAAAGCTGGAGGCCAACGGACAGATCCTGTGGCGCTACTGCGATGAACAAGGCAAGGTGGAAGCGGAAGCCAATCCCAACGGCTCGCTGCTGAACATCGCCGGCATCTGCAACGAAAAGAAGAATGTGGCCGGACTGATGCCGCACCCCGAACGCGCCAGCGAGGATATCCTTTCCAGCAGCGATGGACGGATCCTCTTTGAAAGCATGATCCAATGGCATTGCAAGAAGTAATCAACAAGCAGTCAGTTAAATAGAGATAAGTTACAAGTATGAACGAACCTGTTATTACCCCGGAACTGGTGGCCAAACACGGAATCACACCGGAAGAATACGAAAATATCCTGAAAATACTGGGTCGTGTTCCCACCTATACGGAACTGGGCATTTTCTCTGTGATGTGGAGCGAACACTGCTCCTATAAGAATACCAAGCCGCTGCTGAAGACCTTTCCTACCCGCTCGGACCGGATCATGGTCGGCGCCGGAGAAGAAAACGCCGGCATCATTGACATCGGAGACAATCTGGCCATCGCTTTCAAGATGGAGTCGCACAATCACCCCAGCGCGGTGGAACCCTTCCAGGGAGCCGCGACCGGTGTGGGCGGTATCATCCGCGATATTTTCACCATGGGCGCGCGGCCTATCTGCGCCATGAACTCGCTGCGCTTTGGCGAACTGCAGTCCCCGGAGGTGCGCCGTCTCTTCCGCGGCGTGGTGGGCGGCATTGCTCATTACGGCAACTGCTTCGGCATCCCGACGATCGCGGGCGAAGTCTGCTTTGACGCATCCTACGAGGGCAACCCACTGGTGAACGCGTTCTGTCTGGGCGTGCTGCGCCATGAGCAGATCGCACGCGGAGCGGCCAAGGGCATCGGTAACCCGGTGTTCTATGTAGGCCCCGCGACAGGCCGTGACGGTCTGGCCGGAGCCGCTTTCGCCTCTCAAGATCTAACGGAAGCCTCCGCCGAACAACAGCGCGGCGCCGTCCAGGTGGGCGATCCTTTCATGGAAAAACTGGTCATGGAAGCCTGTCTGGAACTGCTGGCCGCCAAGGACGCTGTTGCCGGCATCCAGGATATGGGCGCGGCAGGCCTGACCTGTTCCACCTGCGAAACCGCGGCCCGCGCCGGCACCGGCATCGAGATCGAGCTGAGCAAAGTACCGCAGCGCGCAACCGGCATGACACCCTACGAGATCATGTTGAGCGAATCGCAGGAACGTATGCTCATCATCGTCAACAAAGGTCACGAAGCCGAAGTGCAGCGCATCTTTGACAAATGGGATCTGCCCTGGTCGGAGATCGGCGTGGTCACGGACACAGGCCGCATGGTCGTCCGCAATCACGGCGAAGTGGTAGCCGACATTCCGGCAGCCAAGATCGCCAATGATTCTCCGGTCTATCACCGCGAATCCAAAGAACCGGAATATCTGAATGACGTTCGCGCCTTCCAAATCAGCTCCGTTCAGGATACCACGACCGCGACGCAGGATCTGGAAGCTCTGCTGGCCGTTCCGACGATCGCTTCCAAGAACTGGGTCTATCGCCAGTACGATCATCAGGTACGCGATGGTTCCGTGGTCTGCCCCGGTTCCGATGCCGCCGTGGTGCGTATCAAGGCCGACAGTCTGCCGATGCTGTCCGAAGGTCAATCCGAGACCGTTCCCGCCGGAACCGAAAAATATATCGCTATGGCAGTGGACGGCAATGGCACTTATGTCTATCTGGATCCCTATGAAGGCAGCAAGACGGTGGTGGCGGAATGCGCCCGTAATCTGGCCTGCACCGGAGCGATCCCGCTGGGCAGTACGGATAATCTCAATTTCGGCAATCCGCATCATCCGGAGCTGTTCTATCAGTTGAAGGAATCGGTGCGCGGTCTGGCTGAGGCATGCGATGTCTTTGGCGCGCCGGTCACAGGCGGCAATGTCAGCCTTTACAACCAAAATCCGCACGGTGCGATCGACCCGACCCCGACGATCGCTATCGTTGGTCTGGTCGAGAAAAAGGAACATATCACCACGCAATGGTTCAAGGATGAAGGCGATGTCATCATCCTGCTGGGCGAAGCGGTAGATGAAGGCGATCCCAATCTGGGGCTGGGCGGTTCAGCTTATTTGCAAAACCGCAAAGGCATCAAGAACGGCACGCCTCCGCGCTGTGATCTGAAGAAAGAAAAAGCCGTGCAGGATGCCACACTGGACTGCATCCGCGCCGGTTGGGTCAAGAGCGCGCACGACTGCAGTGAAGGCGGTCTGGCGGTAACCCTGGCCGAATGCTGTTTTACCAAGAATGTGGCTCTGAATACACCGCGTTTCACGGGAGCGCAGGTAGATCTCTCCGCCTTGAAATGCGCCCGCAAGGACGCTCTGCTTTTTGGCGAAACACAGTCCCGTATCATTGTGAGTGTCTCACCCGCGAACGCGGACAAGATCCTGGCCAAAGCAAAGGAACACTCTGTTCCGGCAGCCGTGATCGGTAAAGTCACCGGCAGCGGCAAGGATTCTGAACTCTCCATCCGGCTGGCTCAGGAAACACTGAGCTGGAATGTGTCCGCCATCTACGGCACCTGGTGGAACGCGATCGGCAGCGTGATGGACGCGGCCGCTCACTAACCGATCATTCATTGGGGAGATATTTTCCGCGCGAAAATGGAGAATCTCCCCAATGTGTTTTTAACTTCAAAAAACAGAATCTATGAATTTCAACCTCAATGACACGGCTCCCTGCGGCACGGATCATCGCTATGTCGTCATCATGGCCGGCGGCAAAGGCGAACGCTTTTGGCCGGTCAGCCGCCAAGCCACTCCCAAACAGCTCATCACCCTTCTGGGCACACGTTCTCTGCTGCAGCAGGCAGTGGACCGGGTACTGCCCATCGTGCAGGCTTCCCATATTTTTGTCATCACAAACGTGGTCCAGGCTCCCGCGGTACGTCAGCAGCTGCCGGAACTGCCTTCCGAAAATATCATCGCCGAACCCTGCGGACGCGATACCTGCGCGGCTGTCACATTGGGCGGTGCCATTGCCGCTTCCCGTGATCTGGACGCGGTCATCGCTGTTTTGTCGGCGGATCATCTGATCCCGACGGTTGAAACTTTTCGCCAAACCCTTTTGGATGCGTTTACCCTGGCAGGACAACTGGACGTCCTCATCACACTGGGTATCCGCCCCACGGAACCGGCCACCGGCTACGGCTATATCCAGCTGGGCGAGCCCGTCGCGGAAAACAAATCCTTCCATAAGGCACTGCGCTTTGTGGAAAAACCCAATTTAGAAACCGCCCAGAAATATCTGGCTTCCGGCGATTACCGCTGGAACGCCGGAATGTTCGTCTGGTCATGCGACAGCCTGTTCAAAGCGCTCTCCATCCATCAACCCGTGATGGCCAAAGCGTTTCAGCGCTGGAAAAACGCCGCCACTCAGTCCTGGAAAAAACTGGACGCGACTCTGGAAGCGGAATACCCGGGCATCACAAAGATATCTATTGATTTCGCGCTCATGGAAAAGGCTCAGAACATTCTGGCCGCAGACGCGAATTTCCTTTGGGATGACCTGGGTTCCTGGCCGGCCCTGACACGCCATTTACAACACGACAGCAACGGGAATTGCTCCAACACGCACTGCGTGACAGTAGATGCCAAAAACAATCTGATTTTTGACACTCGGAAAACAACTCCCCGATCACTTATCTCATTGCTGGGCATCCATGACTCCGTCATCGTGTTCACAGATGATGCGGCATTGATCGCCGCAAAATCGGAATCCCAGCGCATCAAAGAGATCGTCGCCAAAATCAGCGCCGATCCTGAATTCAAGAATTTAATCTGATTATGTTAGAGCAACTCAAAGAAGAAGTATGCGCCGCCAATCTGCGGCTGAAAACGGAGAACCTGGTCATACTGACCTGGGGCAACGTCAGCGCGATCGACCGTCATTCCGGAATGGTTGCCATCAAGCCCTCCGGTGTATCTTATGACCGGCTGCGCCCTGAGGATATCGTCATCGTCAGTCTGGAAAGCGGTGCCACTGTGGAAGGCACATTGAAACCCAGCTCCGACACGCCCACACATCTGGAACTGTACCGCAGTTTCCCGGATATCGGCGCGATCGTCCACACACACAGCATCCATGCCACAGCCTGGGCGCAAGCCTGCGCAGAGATCCCTGCATTCGGCACGACTCACGCGGATTATTTCAACGGCCCCATCCCCTGCACACGCATCATGTGGGCCGAGGAAGTCCAAAGCGATTACGAACTCAATACAGGCAAGGTGATCGTAGAACGGTTCAAAGACCTGGATCCCCAGCTCTGTCCCGCCGTGCTGGTCGCGCATCATGGGCCTTTTGTCTGGGGCGACACCGCGGACAAAGCCGTTGAAAACGCCCTCGTTCTGGAACAGCTCGCCCTGATGGCTACTCAGACCCGACTGGTCAAACCGACCTCGCATGAGATCCCGGAGCATCTGCACAATAAGCACTTTTTCCGCAAACACGGCACGGGTGCCTATTACGGCCAAAAATCAAAATAAACTCCGCACTGGATCATGGGCTGCTGCTGTAATCGAAACACCGAAGAATATAAACAGCGTGTGCGCTGGCTGAGCGAATACCATGCCGTTTTTGATCACCTCAGCAATGAAAAACTTCTGGAACATGAGACCGATCTGCTGAACATTTTCAAAGGTCAAAGCGTCCGCCTCTCTCATCCGATGATCAAATACTTCCAGATGCTCACGGCTGTTTGCGCCGACCGCGATCTGCTCACACCGCAAAATGCCCAAAAATTCCCAAAAGAATTTCCACTAGCATCCTGCTGCTGCGGTCCCGCCATCGGGATATTGACTCCATTCGTCCATAAAGCCGGACTGATTTGTCTGCATTGTCAGGAGATACTGGTGCCTCTGGAAGACTTTCCCCAATGGCTCCGGGAGGTCTGCGAAAGCTGGGGCAGCAATTATGAAAAGTGGAGCTCAGTCGTCAGATGGAATCAGGAACAGCAAGCCAGAGCCGAGAAAATGTCCGGCAAGCCGATCGGCGTTATCTATGAAGACTCCTATTTCCAGTGCAAAGATCTGCTGAAAAAGGAAGCCGCGGAGATCGTTCCCGGATTTCTGGAGCATTATCCCTCGATAGTCTGGCAGGATTTTGATCCGGCGTTCAATATCCGTCCCGAAGATATCATTTCCGAAGAAACACCGGTCCAACTCTTTTAACTCGCCCTGCCCGCACGTTCCGACAGAGTGTATGAAACCTGAATCCAACCCTGCACGAATCCGCGACATCGCTCCCAAAGAACGACCGCGCGAACGCCTCCGCCGGATGGGTGCCGCCGCGCTTTCCAATGCAGAACTGCTGGCCATTCTCCTCCGAACCGGCACTCAGGGCGCATCCGTGCTGGAAGTCGCTTCACAACTGCTGCAGGTATCTAAAGGAAAGCTGACTCATCTCCAGGAAGCCAGCGTGGAGGAACTTTGCAAGATACGCGGGATCGGTCAGGATAAGGCACTGACACTGGTCGCCGCATTTGAGCTGGTTCGCCGTGCCCGTCAGGAACAGATCCTCGACCGTCTTGTTTTCGAGACTCCGGAGCAGATCGCCGAGCTGATGCGGGAACACTTTGCCGGGGAAACTCGTGAACGTCTTCGCATCATCCATCTAAATAAGCGCCGGGAGATCATCCGTATCGAAGACGCGGCCGATGGCGTACTGGACGAGATCGCCATTGCCAACAGCACCCTCTTCCGCCAGGCGATCCTGAACAAAGCCTCCGAGCTGGTATTGGTCCATAATCATCCTTCCGGCAACCCTATGCCCAGCACGATGGACATCGAAACGACGCGCGATCTTGTGCGCTGCGGGCATCTTCTGGGAATTCCTGTCCTGGATCATATCATCATCGGCAAACCATCTTCCAAGCGGGAAAAGGATTTTGTTTCCCTGCGCAATCTGGGATACATCCGCGATTAAAGACGCTTCTTTTGCGATTTTTTCGGATAAAGCTTGGATTTTCTTATATAATTTCATAAAATTTCACCTTGCAGAGAGATCGTTTGTATGACAAATGATCCAAATCACAAAACACAGTCTCAAAAAACTGATTTGTTATTTTGAATAAACGTATGAAATCTTCTATTATAAAGTTAGCAGCAAGTCTGGCACTGTTCGCGGCGGTCAGTCTTCAATCTGTTTTCGCCGCGCAGGAAACAACACCCTCAACACCTGTGCTGTATAACCAGACTCTGAACGACAAAGGCGAATATGCCGATATTGTAATCAATAAAACTCCTTGTCAATACACAGCCGAAGGATTGAAGATCACCGGCAACGAGGATCTGATCCGTCTCAACCGGTACTATTCCTTGGGTGAACGTCTCATCCGCTATCATGTCAAGTTCTCCGCCGATGCCGTTGCACAATTCCGAAGCGATACGGGCGATTTCTGCGTCATAGTGGACGTTCCCAATCAAAATCTTTCCATCCAGACCCAGCCGGTCAGCAGCCGCAAAGCGGATTTCCTGACACCGGAACATGAATATCTGCTGGAGATCACTCATTACTATCAAACCGGAACCGCTTCACTCAGCGACCTGATGACAGGTGACACAGTTGAGATACAAGCCGTCAACAACGGCGGCGGCGGTGTCGGCAAAGGCACGGTCACCACTCCCTTCTTTGTCGGTTCTCAGCATGACTACTACTGTTTTGGTCTCAGCAGCGGCTCGGAATTGCTGGTCAAACAAATCACCGTTCTCGCCCAGGAATCCGATCTGACGCTCCTCATCTATGGCGACTCCATCACCGAACCGGACGGATATTTTCCCACGGCGGATTATCCTAAAACCTGGACGGAACTGATCATGAGCCATGTCAAAGGCAAGTCCATGGCCAGCGGACGCGGCGGCACAACGATCTACGAAGTGCTCAACCGTATCAAAAATGAACTGCCATACATCCACGCCAAATATGTGATGGTCACCATCGGCACTAATGGCGGCAACAATGAAGAAAATCTCAGCCAGCTGGTAGAATATAT
>JAEEGF012329272.1_pt1 | contig 11289 bp, 7 predicted proteins | sample 9134171 | NCBI WGS metagenome assembly JAEEGF01 (sample SAMN16246542, study PRJNA631951) | gut metagenome | biome: gut microbiome; feature: rumen; material: AP-attached | host: Bos | place: Iran: Karaj | collected 2018-10
CAAACATCTTCACTTCAGGAAACCGTCGATTATTTTTGTCTCCGCCTCATGTTCGGTGAGGCCAAGAGACATCAGTTTTTCCAGTTGTTCGCCGGCGATCTTGCCGATAGCCGCCTCGTGGATGAGTTCGGCATCGACCGAATTCGCGGTGATCTGCGGCAGCGAGGAGACAACGGCGTTGTCCATCACGATGGCGTCGCACTCGCTGTGGCCGTGGCAGCGGTTGTTGCCCCGCAGATCCGCGGTAAAGCGCTGGCGGGAATCGTCCCTGGCCACCGAACGGGACACCACGTTGGCGGAACTGCCCGCGCCGTTCAGGTCCACGGAAAAATCCGTAGTCGCGTGCTGTTTGCCGTGCGTCATGATCTTCTCGCCGATCACCAGCTGCGCGCCCTCGCCGAGAGTCGCACGCGTGACGCGTGCGGTGGAGTCTACTCCTTTTATCTGCGTAGTCTCCATCTCCATGTAGCTGTTCTTTTCCATTTCCACGACGGTGGTGGGATTCATCACGTTCGTGCCTTCCCCGCTGCCCTCGCCGTAGTGGCGCTCCACGTACCTGACGTGCGCGTTTTTACCCACGTGGAACGTATGGATACCGTCGTGGCGCGCTTCGTTACAGCCGTCGTTGTGGATGCCGCAGCCCGCGACGATCTCCACCGTCGCGCCCTCGCCGATATAGAAGTCGTTGTACACGGTGTCCATCAGGCCGGTCTGGGTCAGCACCACCGGGATGTGCACGCTCTCGAACACGGTGCCCGGGGCCACGCGCACATCGATGCCGGGCTTGTCCGTCTTGGGGATGATCTCGATATTTGCCGTGCTGTTCCGTCCGGCAGCCTCGCCGTTGGAGCGGATGTTATAAGCGCCGGCGGGAACCCCGTGGAGGTCCGCGACCTCCTGCAGCAGGCGGAGCTGAATTTCATTGAGCTGTTTCATGCCTCGCCCTCCCTCGTAAGCTGACGGCAGGCGGCGACTGCGGAGGCGGTGCCGATCAGCGTGGGCAGGATCTCGTCTCTGGGACCCTGACGCAGCACCGCGCCGTCCTGGATCACGATGATCCGGTCGGCCACGGCCAGAATGCGCTCCTGATGGGAGATGATCATGATGGAGCTGTCCCGGATGTGGCGGCGCAGGTTCTCAAAGACCCGGATCAGATTCTGGAAGCTCCAGAGGTCGATGCCGGCCTCCGGCTCATCAAAGATGGAGAGCTTCGCGCCCCGGGCCAGGACCGTGGCGATCTCGATGCGCTTGAGCTCGCCGCCGGACAGAGAGGCGTTTACCTCCCGTTCGATATAATCCTTCGCGCAAAGGCCCACGGCGGAGAGATATTCGCAGGCCTCGCCCACGCCAAGCCGCTTGCCCGCGGCGATCCGGAGCAGATCCAGGACCTGCAGACCCTTGAAGCGGACGGGCTGCTGGAAGGCATAGGCAATGCCCATGCGGGCACGATCCGTGACGGAGGCGTGGGTGATATCCGTACCGTTGAAGAAAATGCTGCCCCCGGAGGGCGTCTCCACGCCGGCGATCAGCCGGGCAAGGGTGGACTTGCCGCCGCCGTTGGGACCGGTGACGACGACCAGCTCCCGGTCGGGAATTGAGAGGCTCACGTCACGGAGAATGCCCTTCGGACGCCCCTCGTCCTCGACCCGGAAGGAAAGATGCTGTAGTTCTAACATTACATACCTCGCTGAATGGAATCTTTCCGCATTATACCCGATTTGTGCGTAAATTTCTACCCCTTTTTTCTTTTTCAGTGAAAAAAGGGGCAGACGTTTTCATGCAGAGGCGCTTGGGGTGCGATTATTCGGAGCGCAGGGCGGTGACCGGGTCGGAGCGGGCGGCTTTTTTCGCCGGGATCAGGCCGCCGATCAGGGTCAGCACGACGCTCAGGGCGACCAGGATGGCTGCCGAAGTCGGCGGCAGATAGGCGCGGATCTCGACCTGACCGGCCAGGGAGGCGATGATCCGGTTCGCCGGGATCAGGAGCAGGTAGGTGATCCCCACGCCCAGAAGACCCGCCAGGGCGCCGATGATGAAGGTCTCGGCGTTGAAGACCGTGGAGATGTTGCGCTTTGAAGCACCGATGGCGCGGAGAATGCCGATCTCCTTGCGCCGCTCCAGAACGGAGATATAGGTGATGACGCCGATCATAACCGAGGAGACGACCAGAGAGATCGCCACGAAGGCGATCAGGACCGTGGAGATCGCATCCACGATGTCTGTGACCGAGGACATCAGGGTATCCACCATGTCGGTATAGGTGATGACCTTCTCGTCCTGCCCGGTCTCGGTCATGCGGGTGTTGTAGTCCTCCAGAATCTGCTTGACGCGGCGCTTGCCCTCGAAGTCGCGGGGGTAGATCGTAATGGAATCCGGCTTCTCCAGGTCGGCATAGCCGAGGCTGTGGAGGTTGCCGTCGTAGGTGTTGCTCTGGCGGGAGATCAGGGCGGTCATCAGATCGCGAAGCTCGGCCGGCTCCATATTCATCGAGAAGGCCCCGGCCAGGGTCTCGGGATCGAGCTTCAGGGCGGATTCGAGCTGCTTGCCGAGGTCCCCGGCAAGGGTCTCCATCTGGCTCCGGAGGGTGTCGCGAATCGCTGTGCCAACGGACTCGATCATCTGGGCCGCGGCGGCGTTCATGGCGGCGGCAAGCCGGTAAGAATAGCCCGCGAAGAGCTTTTGGGCCTGGCGCTCCAGATCGGAGGTGTCCAGGGAGGCGGCCAGCGTGGACTGAATGAGCCCGCCGGCCTCCGGGCCGGAGAGATAGTCGGCAAAGGAGGTCTGCAGACTGTCGGGGCCGGGCAGACCGTTTTCGGCGGCGTACTCGGAATAGCCCTCCGTCAGATCGGCGGCAACGGCACCGATCTGGGCCGGAGACAGGGTGAAGCGCTCGACCCGCTCGTTGAGATCGGCGGCGGCAGCGTTCAGAGCCGCTCTCCCCTGCTCGCTTTGCAGGTACTCGCCCAGGTAGGCCATCGGAAGCTCGCCGTCCTCCAGACCGTGATCGGCCAGATAGTCCGGGTAGCCCGCGAGGACGCCCTGCAGAAGGGCGGCGAGCTCCTCCTGCGTGATGGCGGCTGCGTTGTTCTCCGCGAGAGCGTTTTGGATTCCGGTCTGAATCCGCTCAGCGGCGGCGTCGGAGCTGAGATACGCGCCGACCGCCTCCGGCAGACGGGAGACGTCGTTGGCGGGGTCGTTCCGAATGGATTCGGCGTAGCCCTCCATCAGCTTTGAAAACAGCTCCCGAAGCTGATCGGGGGAGAGCTTGAGCTTGACGCCGGACAGGAGGCCGGCGAGCTGGTCCCGGCTGAGCCCTGGCATGGCGGAGGCGAAAACGGAGGGGTCCACGGTGTTGGACATGTCGATCTTTGAGAGGTCGATCTGGGAAAAGTCCAGCTTCGAGGGATCAAAGAGCGGGGCGTCCCCCTCGAGCTGGAAGGCGTTTTTCAGCGCCTCCTCGTCCACGGAAAACAGGCCGCTCAGATCCACGTCGCCCGCGTCCGGCTGCTCCCCGAAGGGGCGTCCCGTGAAGACGTCGGTGTGCGGGTCGCTTTTCTGGGCGCGAACGATGTCGCTTTCCGCCGCAGCCTGCATCAGATGATCGGTCAGCGCAGCCGGGTAGCAGATGCCGATCCGCAGGGTCGGATTGCTCTCGTCCTCCTTGGGCTGGACGACGCCGACGATCTCCAGGGTCTCCGCGTCGGCAAGGAGGGAGCGGAGGAACTTTTCATCGTCCGAGCGGTTGGTCCAGACCTTGTAGGTCTCGTCGTAGGCGTAGAACTGCGCCGCAGGCAGGACGCGGAAGCTGATGCCGGGGAAGTCCGCGTAGCGGTAGTTCCGCTCCTTTCCGGGGTCCGGGATCCGACCGCCCTCGACGAAGGCGCGGATCATCGACTCCAGCTCGGCAGGGTCCTTCATGCCCATCGTATAGAGGGTGAGATCGCTGACCATGCCGCTTGCGCTCAGAACCAGAACGCACTCGTTCCAGCGCTCCGGCCAGCGCCCGGCCTTGACGTCGTACTGACCGGTATAGAGGTCGGTGTTTGCGGGCATGGGATGGAAGGAGTCGGTGCTGGTCATGGCGGAAAAGAGGCTGCTCATGCCGTCCGCCATGGAAAAGCCCATCGCGGCGAAGCTGCGGTCCGGGTTGACCTGGCGGACCGAGGTCTCCGTGACCGTAAAGATCTGCGGCGTGACGCCGTAGCCGTACTCAATGGCCTGAACGTGGTCGTAAACGTCGGTCTGCCCGCTCTCCAGATGGGCGCGCAGGGCGGCAAGGTCGTTGACCGAGACCGTGGACAGAAGGCTCGTCACGGTATGCCGCTCATGGACCTCTGCGTTCTCGGTCTCGTCCTCGCCGGGGGCGTTCGGCATGAAATTGGCCAGATTGATGCTGGAATTCGTGATCTGGAGCGGGTAGCTTTTCAGGGTCTCCTCCTCCACGTTCCGGATATAGCGGTTGACGCCGTTGGACATGGAGAGGATCATCGCAATGCCGATGATGCCGATGGACCCGGCAAAGGCGATCAGCAGGGTGCGGACCTTCTTGGTCCAGAGGTTGTGAAAGCTCAGGTTCAGGGCAGTCAGCAGCGACATCGCGGAACGGCCCATGTTTTTGTGGACGGCCTGCTCGGCGTCGGGATCGAAGGGGTCGGAGTCGTCGGTGATCTTCCCGTCCTTGAGCCGGACGATGCGGGTGGCGTACTGCTCGGCAAGCTCCGGATTGTGCGTCACCATGACGACCAGGCGGTCGCGCGCAACCTCCTTGAGCAGGTCCATGACCTGCAGACTGGTCTCGCTGTCCAGCGCGCCGGTCGGCTCGTCGGCCAGGAGAATATCCGGGTCGTTGACCAGAGCGCGGGCAATGGCAACGCGCTGCATCTGGCCGCCGGAGAGCTGAGCGGGCTTTTTGTGCATATGCTCGCTCAGGCCGACCTGACGCAGGGCGTCGGCGGCGCGTTTCCTCCGCTCGCGGCGGGAGACGCCGCCGATCGTCAGGGCAAGCTCCACGTTCGAGAGGATGTTCTGGTGCGGGATCAGATTGTAGCTCTGGAAGACGAAGCCGACCGTGTGATTGCGGTAGGAATCCCAATCGCGGGCCGTATATTTTTTCGTGGAGACCCCGTTGATCGCAAGCTCGCCGCTGTCATAGCGGTCCAGACCGCCGATGACGTTCAGCAGCGTGGTCTTGCCCGAGCCGCTGGGGCCGAGAATCGCCACGAATTCGTTGTCCCGCAGGTTCAGACTGACCCCGTCCAGGGCAGTCTGTACCAGCGAGCCGGTCTTATAGACCTTTCGGATGTTCTGAATCTGCAGCATATCGTTCACCATTTTTCCATCGTATCTTTTTCCCGCATTATACACGATTTCGGCAAAGAAAAAAGGGAGTTCAGAATCTTTTTATAAAATGTTTACATTTTATGCGAATAAGGCCCGGCTGCGGCCGCCCCGGCGCACGGCCGCCGGGCGGCAAAACGCCCGCGCCTCCGGAACGGAGGGGCGGACGCTTGCCGGTTCCCGGTTACTTGCAAAGGTCGGCGGCGAGATCCAGATTCTCCCCGCGCAGGCGCACCGCCGCGCCGCGCGCAGCCTGGGCGCTCTCGGCATGGGCCAGGAGCCACTTGTTGCGCGCCCAGAGAAGGCGATCCTCGTCGTTCTGCGGGACGATCTCCGGCTTTGCCAGATTCGTGCCGCGAGGCAGGACCACCAGAACCTTGAAGCCCCGGCCCGGTGCAGCGGAGCAGGGCGCAAAATGGAGGGTCGAGGCGTAGAGCTCGATCAGCGTTCCGGCGGGAACGCGGAAGGCGGCGACCGTGGCGGTGTCCAGATACCCGTCCGTCATATCCTCCCGTCTGCCCAGCAGGAGGATGAAATCCTCCGTTCCCAGATTCAGCTCGCTGCTGCGGTGGTATTCCAGGCAGTTGAGCTTCGTATTGCGGCCGTTGCACCAGCCGAGCTCAACAGGCAGGCCGCCGAAGGCACGGTCGGAGAGCGCCTTTGCCACGGGCAGGGCCATCAGCTCCGGCTGCTCAGCCACGTAGGCCGTGCCGGTCTTCGGCATCGGAGAGACGGCCTCCAGGGTCGCAAGCAGCGGCTCCAGGTCGTAGCCGGACATTACCCTGCCGTACCGGGCGAATTCAGGATCAAATACGGAATGAATCTTCATGACAGTACCTCCCCGACGCGGACCGCGCCGTTTTCTCGCTTCGATTATACCACGCCGTGCCGGATTTGCAAGCCCCGTCCGATCCGCCCGCCGGGCAAAAACTCAGAAAAGCTCATCAAAGGGGATTGAGAATTTCGGCGGGATGTGGTATAGTGCAACATTAAAATTGCGATCCCATCAAAGGAGATGTCATTCACACTATGAAATTAGGTATCGTGGGTGATCGCCCGATTTCACGGATCTCCACATATCTCCACGAAAGGCCGAAAACATAGGAAAACCAAGCATTTTTCGGCATCCGACCTTCACGTATCTCTATGTAAAATCATGCAGCCGAATGCCAAAAGTGCGTAAACCAGCGCCGGGAAAGAGCCTGCTGTAACAAATAAACAGGTGGTAGTTTCACTATATTGTTGTACGATTTTTGATAGCAAATGCCCCAGGATGCGCGTGTAAACCGCATCCTGGGGCATAAAGGCTTTTTCTGCACCGACGAACACAAAAAAACTGTTGACATCTGCATCGTTCTGTAGTAGAATTCTGATGTTGAACAAAGGCGTTCATATAGGGACTCGTGTCCCCATATGAGCGCCTTTTCTGTTTTTCGGGAGAAACAACCATATCCTGGCAATTCTGAAAAGCGGCAGATTTGGAGGAACGAAAATGGCAAACTGTGCAATCGTAGGGATCAACTGGGGCGACGAGGGCAAGGGCCGCATGGTCGATTTGCTGACGGAGCGGTATGATTACGTCGTTCGCTATCAGGGCGGGGGAAATGCAGGGCATACGGTGGTCAACGACCTGGGCAAATTCGCGCTGCATCTGCTCCCTTCCGGCGTGTTTCGGGATGACGTCGTCAACATTCTCGGCAGCGACGTGGCCCTTGATCTTGAAAATCTGTGGACGGAGATGGAAACGCTTCGCGCGGCCGGCGTGCGCATCACACCGGAGAACCTGAAGATCAGCGCCCGGGCGTCCATCCTTCTGCCCTGGCATCGCGAGCTGGACGCGTTGGAGGAAGCGCGGCTCAAGGACAAAAAATATGGCTCCACCAAGCAGGGGATCGCGCCGTTCTACTCGGATAAAGCGCAAAAGAAAACCCTGCTTGCCGGGGAGCTGCTCTACCCGGAGCGTCTGCGCGAGCATTTGGACGAACTGCTGGAGTGGAAAAACCTGATCCTCACCGGCGTATACGGGGCGCAGCCCTTTACGCGGGAGGCGCTGCTGAACTGGCTGAACGACTACGGCGAAAAGCTCAAGCCCTTCCTTTGCGACGTCGGCGCAGAGCTTCTCCGGGCGCAGGCTGCGGGCAAACGCATCCTCTTTGAGGCCCAGCTGGGCGCGCTGCGCGACCTCGACTGCGGGATCTATCCGTTCACGACCTCCTCCCATACGCTGGCCGCTTACGCGCCGATCGGCACGGGCGCCCCCTGGCTGAGTGTGGACGAGGTGCTCGGGATCGTCAAGGCCTATTCCACCTGCGTTGGCGAGGGCCCCTTCCCCTGTGAGCTGTTCGGACCCGCGGCGGACGCTCTGCGCGAAGCCGGCGCGGAATACGGCGCGAAAACCGGCCGTCCGCGCCGTGTCGGCCCCATCGATCTGGTGGCTACGCGCTACGGCGTGCGGATGCAGGGCGCGACCGCCCTTGCGCTGACGAAGCTGGACGTACTGAGCTATTTGGACAAGATCCCGCTCTGTGTGCAGTATGAGCTGGAAGGGATTCGGACGGACGACTTCCCCTTCCCTGCGGTGCTGCCGGAAGCAAAGCCGGTGATCGAGTACATGGACGGCTGGCACTGTGATATTTCGGAGATCCGCACCTGGGAAGCGCTTCCCGCCACGGCGAGAGCCTACGTTGCGCGCATCGAGAACGCCGTGGGCTGTCACATCCGATACGTATCCGTAGGCGCGGAGCGAAACGCCTTCATCGAACGATAAAGGGAGGAGACAAGATGAAAAAGCTGGAAATGATCTACGAGGGCAAGGCCAAGCGGGTCTACGCCACCGACGAGGCGGAGCTTTTGATCGTGGACTACAAGGACGACGCCACGGCCTTCAACGGGGAAAAGAGAGGGACCATCGTTGGAAAGGGCGTCATCAACAACCAAATGAGCAACCGTCTGATGCGTCGGCTGGAACAGGCGGGCGTCCCGACCCATTTCGTAAAGGAACTCTCCGAGCGGGAAACGCTGGTCAGGCGGGTGGAGATCGTTCCGCTGGAGGTCATCGTGCGCAATCGTTCGGCAGGCTCCTTCTCCAAGCGGTACGGCGTGGAGGAAGGACGCGTCTTCGACGCGCCGACGATTGAGTTTTCCTACAAAAACGACGCGCTTGGCGATCCGCTGATCAATTCCTCTCATGTGATCGCGCTGGGTCTGGCCACCCCGGAGGAGCTGGAGCTCATCCGTCGCTATGCCTTCCGCGTCAATGAGGTCCTTAGCGCGCTCTGGGCTTCCCGCGGCATCACGCTGGTGGACTTTAAGCTGGAATTTGGCAGGCTGGCCGACGGAACGATCGTTCTGGCTGACGAGATCAGTCCCGATACCTGCCGTCTTTGGGACAGCGCGACCGGGAAAAAGCTGGACAAGGATCGCTTCCGCCGCGACCTCGGCGGCGTAGAGGACGCCTACGCGGAGGTCATGCGCCGTCTGTGTGAGCACGATGAATAAGCAGGGTATGGACCGCGGCATCCACGAGGAATGCGGCGTATTCGGAATTTATTCCCCCGTTCCCGCAGACCTTGCGCCGCTTGCCCGCTTCGGCCTTTATGCGCTGCAGCATCGGGGACAAGAAAGCGCGGGGATCGCGCTGAACGACGACGGCGTATTTCGCGCCTGCCGGGGCGTGGGCCTGGTGAACGAGGTGTTCAGCCGCGAAAAGCTGGAGGCGCTGGGGCAGGGCAATATCGCCGTCGCCCACGTGCGCTACGCCACGACCGGCGCGGACAATCTTCGCAACGTCCAGCCTTTGATCATCAACCACCACAAGGGCAGCATGGCTCTGGCCCACAACGGGAATCTAACCAACGCCTATGAACTACGCACCGCGTTGGAGCAGCGCGGCTCCATCTTTCACACCACGACGGATTCTGAGGTCATTGCCTACGTGATCGTGGGACAGCGGCTTCGCTGCGGCAGCATCGAAGCCGCTGTCTGCGCCGCCATGGACGTGATTCACGGGGCATACTCCCTTGTGATCTCTTCCCCGACCAAGCTGATCGCCGCCCGGGATCCCCACGGCTTCCGGCCGCTCTGTCTCGGCAGGCGGGCGGATGGTTCTGTCGTGGCGGCGTCGGAAAGCTGCGCGCTGGACGCAGTCGGCGCAGCCTTCCTGCGGGACGTGGAGCCCGGAGAGGTGGTTATGGTGGACGGGAACGGTCTGCATTCGGACCGAAGCCACTGCGGCGCATCCAGACGCAGCCTGTGCGTCTTTGAATACATCTATTTTGCCCGGCCGGATTCGGTGCTGGACGGGAAAAGCGTGTGCCTGGCCAGACAGCGGGCGGGCGAGTTTCTTGCGCAGGAGCACCCGGTCGAGGCCGACGTGGTAGTAGGCGTGCCGGATTCCGGCCTGGACGCCGCCATCGGCTATGCCCGGGCCTCCGGGATCCCTTATGCCATCGGCCTGACCAAAAACAAATACGTCGGGCGTACCTTTATCGCGCCGACGCAGAGCGAGCGGGAGACGGGCGTCAACCTCAAGCTCAATCCGATCCGCAGCGTGATCGAAGGCAAGCGCGTGGTCCTCATTGACGATTCGATCGTCCGCGGTACGACCTGCCGCCGCACGGTGGAGCTGCTGCGCCGCGCCGGTGCAAAGGAGGTCCACATGCGGATCAGCGCTCCACCCTTTATTGCCCCCTGCTTCTACGGCACCGACATCGACAGCGCAGACGGACTGATCGCAAATCACCACACGGTGCCGGAGATCGCAGACCTGATCGGAGCGGACTCCCTGGGCTATCTCAGCCTCGAACACGCCGGATTGCTGACCGGGGAGGACGGCGGCTTCTGCATGGCCTGCTTCAGCGGAGATTATCCCACGGAGATTCCGGCGCCCGGCAGCAAATCCCGCTTTGAGCGGCGTATCCACGAACAATAGACAGGAGAGAATACGATGTACGACAAATATGAATCCCCCTTATCTGCGCGCTACGCTTCCGACGAGATGCTTCGGCTGTTCTCCCAACGCAGGCGCATCGAGACCTGGCGGCAGCTCTGGACGGAGCTTGCCGCCGCGGAGCATGCGCTGGGCCTGCCTGTGACCGAGGAACAGGTGGCGGCACTGCGGGCGCATATCTCGGATATCGACTTCGAGGCTGCCGCCGAGCAGGAGAAGAAGGTCCGTCACGACGTGATGGCCCACGTCTACGCCTACGGAAAGGCTGCCCCGGCTGCGGCGGGCATCATCCATCTCGGCGCGACGAGCTGCTACGTGACCGACAACGCCGATCTGATCCTCTACCGGGACGCGCTTCGGTATCTGCGGGGCGAGCTGGTCAAGCTGATCGCGAACCTGGCGGCCTTCGCGGAGCGATACAAGGCCCTGCCGACCCTCGGTTATACCCACTATCAGCCCGCTCAGCCCACCACCGTCGGCAAGCGCGCGGCGCTGTGGATGCAGGATCTCCTCTCCGACCTGGAGGAGCTGGACTACGTCGTCGGTGCGTTCCGCTTTCTCGGCTGCCGCGGCGCGACGGGCAGCGAGGCCAGTCTGCTGGACTTGTTCGAGGGCGACGGGGAAAAGGTGGAGGAACTGAATCGGCGGATCGCGGCCGCGTTTGGCTTCGACCGCTGCTTCGAGGTCTGCGGGCAGACCTATCCGCGCAAGCTGGACAGCCGGATTTTGAACGCCTTGTCCGCCATCGCGCAGAGCTGCTGCCGTATGGCCAACGACATCCGCCTGCTCCAGCATGACCGGCAGCTCCAGGAGCCCTTTGAGGACAGCCAGATCGGCTCCTCCGCCATGCCCTATAAGCGCAACCCCATGCGCAGCGAGCGGCTCTGCTCCCTGGCCCGGTATCTGATGGCCGACGCCGCCAACGCGCCCATGACCGCCTCGACCCAGTGGCTCGAGCGCACGCTGGACGATTCGGCAAACCGCCGGATCTCCATGCCGGAGGG
>JAEEGF011890726.1_pt1 | contig 11288 bp, 12 predicted proteins | sample 9134171 | NCBI WGS metagenome assembly JAEEGF01 (sample SAMN16246542, study PRJNA631951) | gut metagenome | biome: gut microbiome; feature: rumen; material: AP-attached | host: Bos | place: Iran: Karaj | collected 2018-10
ATTCCTTCGCTGTGCCGCAGGCGCCTTCCAATGCTCGGTATTGCTTCGTAAACTTCTATGTGACCCATGACGGTAACCCTTTATCCGCCAGCGACGGCAAACAGATCGCCAAGGAGAGCAACAAGCTGATCGAGTTCTTCAAACCTTCTGGCGCTCCTTCCGTCAGTTTCATGGTCAAGCTGGAGAAGGAGGAAGCAGCAACGGCCCAGAAGATCTTGGACGCCCTTACCTTCCTTTCCGAAGAATTTGTAAACCGTGGCTACGTCAATACCTGCGAGCACTGCCACCAGCTCCTGGAAACGGAGGCATGCGTCATGGGAAACGGCCTCAAGTTCTTCTGTCCTGCCTGTTACGATTCCGTCTCTGCCAGCATAACCGACAGAGCACAGGCGGAGGCCGAAACGCCGGAGAACGTGGTTGCTGGCATAGTAGGCGCTCTGGGCGGCGCGCTTCTCGGTGCCATCGTTGTGGTGATCATGGGCCAATTGGGGTATGTTTCCGCACTATCCGGCTTTGTCGCCGCCATATGCTCTCTAAAGGGATATGAACTGATGGCCAAGAAAATGAGCGTCAAAGGCGCTATCATTGCCTGCGTGGCTATGGTGGTCATGCTGTATGTGGGCCATCGGACCAATGTAGCTCTTGAAGTACTCAGAGCGTACAACATTGAATTGGATTTCTTCACCATATTCCGAGCCATCCCCAAGTTGGTAAAATCAGACAGTGAGTTGATGGGAGCGTATATCAAGGAGCTATTGATGGTGTACCTCTTCGCCGTGCTGGGCGCTGTACCCTCCATAATCAAATCTATCAAAGGGCAGAAGACCAAATATACCCTCCAGCGATTGAACTGATTCAATCCAAGAAGCGCTCCCTTGCCGGGAGCGTTTTTATGCTGGGAAGCGTATCACGTCCATGATGGTAGCCTTGCCTAAGACATGATGGCCGTGCTCCACGAACTCAAGGGAGCGGAGCAGGCACTGGTTGGGTTTGTTGAAGGGAAAACAACATACACCGAGAAGCGCTTAGCTGGCAGCGGCCCGGAAAAATTGGCAGCTGCCGGAACTCCAAAGAGTCACTCCAACGAGTGGCTCTTTTCTTTCGCCTTGTCTGCCGTTTTACAGGAAAAATGATTCCGGGAATAGAGGGACGAGCATCTGCAATGATAAAATGTTTCGATTGCTCTTGTTTTTTGTGCGATTAATTGGTATTATATCTCTATATAAGATTTTGCGCCGCAAAAAGTTTTTCTGTTATTGGAGAGGACTTGACAACTATGCTGCCATCGGTCATGCTCAAACAGATGAACAGATCAGGGAACAGACAGGGAGAGCCTGTTCTGTCGTGTTGCGAAATCCCAACCGTATAGCAAAGACGCACCGGACGGGAACGTTCCCGCTTTTCGGTGCGTTTTTGCTTGAGTAGAACAGATGGCACGGGTAGCTATATGACAGGATCGGATGGGTCCACTGCGAAAGGGGGGCTATGATGGAAGAGATTCTGCGCATGGAACATATCACGAAGAAATTCGGAGAGTTCTACGCCAACAAGGATGTGAATTTCAGCGTTCTCAGGGGCGAGGTCCATACCCTGTTAGGGGAGAACGGCGCCGGCAAGAGCACTCTGATGAACATCCTCTTCGGATTGTATCAGCCCACCGGCGGGAGCATCTTTTTCCACGGCAAGCAGGTGGCGATCGATTCTCCGGCGACGGCGGTCAAGCTTGGCATCGGCATGGTGCATCAGCACTTCATGCTGGTGGAGGCCATGACGGTCTTTGAGAACATCATCCTGGGCGATAAGCGGACCAAGGGCGTCTTCATCGATAAAGCCGCCCGGCGCAAGGAGATCATGGAGCTGTCGGAACGGTACGGCCTGGACGTGGAGCTGGACAAGCCCATCACCGAGATCGCCGTGGGCGCTCAGCAGCGCGTGGAGATCCTCAAGGCGCTGTATCGCGGGGCGGAGCTGCTGGTGCTGGATGAGCCCACCGCCGCGTTGACGGACATCGAGGTGGAAGGCCTGTTCCGCATCATGAAGAAGCTGACCGGTGAGGACAAGAGCATCATCTTCATCAGCCATAAGATGCGGGAGGTGCTGCACATCTCCGATCGGATCACCATCCTGCGCGCGGGCGAGACCGTGCGCACCCTGCAGCGGGAGGAGACCAGCGGGGAGGAGCTGGCCAACCTCATGATCGGCCGGGAGCTGACGCCCTCCCATTACAGCAAGGTCCAGGAACCCGGCAAACCGGTCATCGTCCTCCACGCGGTGGATTACCACAAGCAGAGCAAGCATAATGGCCTCAACGGGGTTTCCCTGCAGGTCGGCAAGGGGGAGATACTGGGCATCGCCGGCGTAGACGGCAACGGTCAAAGCCAGCTGGCGCAGCTGGTCACCGGCGTCATCGCGCCCGAGGGCGGCACCGTGGATTTGAAGGACAGCCGTGTGGCCACCTTCTCGCCCAACGGGTTCATCCAGGAGAACGTGTCCCATATCCCGGAGGACAGGAACAAGATGGGCCTGGTGGGCAACATGTCCGTCATGGACAACATCGTGTTAAAGGAGACCGACGATCCGAAGTTTTCCGACGCCAAGGGCTGGCATCTGAAAAAACGCAGCATGCGCACCTATGCGGAGCAAATGCAGCAGAAGTATGACATCCGCTGCCAATCCGTCATGCAGGAATCCCGCAACCTTTCCGGCGGCAATCAGCAAAAGGTAATCCTGGCCCGGGAGCTGGAGAACGATCCGGATCTGCTGGTGGCGGTCCATCCCACCCGGGGCTTGGACATCGGGGCGACCCGGTTCGTCCATGACACCATGATCGCGGCGCGGGACCGCGGGTGCGGTGTGCTGCTGATCTCCGCCGATTTCGACGAGATCCTGGAGATGAGCGACCGCATCATCGTCATGTTCGAGGGAGCGGTCATGGGCGAGTTCAGCGGGTCCAAGCCGCCCATCGACCAAATCTCCCTGGCCATGGCAGGAAAGTAAGGGGGGCAACGCTATGCACAAAAACCGATTCTTCAGCGTCCTGGTTCCGCTCATCTCGGTGCTGTTGGCCTTCCTGGTGGGCTGCATCATCATGGCGGCTCTGAAGGCCAATCCCGGGACGGCCCTGAAGGCCCTGTGGAAGGGGGCCTTCGGCAGCACGCGCAGCGTGGGCACCACGCTCTCCAGGGCCACGCCCCTCATCTTCACCAGCCTCTGCGCCTGCTTTGCCTATCGATGCGGGGTGTTCAACCTGGGCGGCGAGGGCCAGTTTCTCATGGGCTCCATCGTCTGCTGCTACGTGGCCACTCAGAGCGGTATCACGGGCCTTCCCGGCATAATCCTCTGCATCGTGGCGGGCGGCATCGCGGGCGGCCTCTGGGCAGCGGTGCCGGGGCTCCTCAAGGTGTACCGGGGGCAGAACGAGATGATCATCTCCATCATGCTCAACTACGTGGCGACCCTCTTCATGGGCGTCATCTATACCAACTGGCTTCGGGAGGGCAGCGTCCCCCAGACCATGTCCGTGCCGAACGAAGTGAAGCTCACCAAGCTCTTTGGCCTGCGGTGCACCAGCGCCTTCGTGATCGCGGTGGTGATCGGCCTCTTGGTGTACTACTTCCTGTTCTATACCTCCAAGGGCTTCCAGCTTCGAGCCGTGGGCCTCAACATGACGGCGTCCGAGTTCAACGGCTTCGCGGTCAAACGCTACATCCTGCTCAGCTTCATCGTCTCCGGCGTCATCGCGGGCATCGGCGGCAGCGCGGAGCTGCTGGGTACCCAGTTCCGCTTGATCAACGGCTTCGGTGCCGGCTACGGCTTCGACGGCGTGGCCATGGCGCTCATCGCTCAGCTCCATCCCCTGGCGGCGATCCTGGTGGCCATCTTCTTCGCGGCGCTGCGGGTGGGTTCCACCACCATGCAGGCGGCCACCGGCGTGCCCACCAGCGTGTCCGAGATCATCCAGGCCTTGGTCATCGTGTTCACGGTGGCCGGCCTTGCCATGGTGAAGCTGCCGGAGTTCAAGGCGTTTCTTGAGCGGCTCTTCCCCGCCAGAAAGGAGGCGTGAGCTATGGATATGAACTTTGTCACCAATCTCATTCTGGCCAGCGTCCGCATGGCGACGCCGCTGATCTTCGTCTCCCTGGCCGAGCTCTATTCCCAGCGGGCGGGCCTCACCAACATCGGCCTGGAGGGCCTCGCCACCATCGGCTCCCTGGTGGGCTTCATGGTGAGCCTGCTCACCGACAGCCCCATGCTGGGAGTGCTGGCCGGCATGATGGCGGGCATCATCGTCAACATGATCTTTGCCTACGCCACCATCTCCCTCTGCGCAGAGCAGATCGTGTACGGCATGGCCATCAACATCTTCGCGCCGGCCCTGGCAGCGTTCATCTACCGGATCTATTTCGGCAGCGGCTCCAGCCTGGTCCAGGTGCGGCTGATGAACACCCTGGCGGCCACCCTGGGCATCACGCCCACCAACTTCTTCTCCAAGCTCCTGCTGGACCAGACCTTCATGGTGTATTTCGCCTACGCGCTGGTGATCTTCACGGCCATCTACTTCAATAAAACGAAGAGCGGCCTCAACTTCAAGGCGGTGGGCGAATACCCCAAGGCCGCTGCCACTCTGGGCATCAACGTGATCCGGACCAAGTACCTGGCCAGCGTCATCTGCGGCGCCCTCGCCGGCATGGGCGGCGCCTATCTGACCGCCTGCTACACCACCACCTACGTGGACGGCAACATCGCCGGCCGCGGCTTCATCGCCCTGGCGGCGGTGATCTTCGGCCGCTGGAGCGCCAGCGGCGTGCTCCTCGCCTGCCTGTTCTTCGGGTTCTGCGACGCCTTGCAGATCCGGCTCCAGGTGGCGTCCTTCGGCCTTCCGTATCAGTTCTTCCAGATGATCCCCTACGTGGCCACCGTGGTGGTCCTGGCCCTTATCGGCATGAAGAAAGCCGGGCCCAAGAGCTGCGGCAAGCCCTATCGCAAGGAAGAGCGGTAACATCTTTCCCTATGGTTTTCACCCAAGCGGGTCGAAAATAAACAACATTCTGTATTAGGAGGAATCGTATGAAAAAGGTATTTGCTCTCGTGTTGTCCCTCGTGATGGTCCTGGCTCTGGCGGCCCCTGCCTTCGCCGCGGACAAGACCTACAAGGTAGCTATGATCTGTGACTCCAGCATCTCCGACGGCGGCTGGGGCGCGGCCTGCTACAACGCCATGATCGACGCTGCTGCCATCAACGGCTGGGAGACCGCCTACTCTGACAGCATCGATCAGGCTGCCTACTATGACACCATCGTCTCCTACTGCGATTTGGGCTACGATCTGATCTACGCCCCCGGCAACCAGTACACCGACGCCGTGCTCCAGGCGGCTGAGGAGTTCCCGGAGATCGCCTTCGCCCTGCTCAACGGCGGCGCCAACACCCCTGAGAAGGCCGTGAATAAGAACGTGACCTCCCTGCTGCCCAACGCCCAGCAGATCGGCTGGATCGCGGGCGCTCTGGCGGGCCTCATGACCGAGACCGGCACCATCGCCTTCATCGGCGGCATGGAGCTGGACACCACCAAGGGCAAGTATGCCGGCTACGCCGAAGCCGCTGCCTTTGTGGGCCAGAAGGCCGGCAAGACCGTCAAGACCCTGGACATCGTGTACTCCAACTCCTTCTCCGCCAGCGACAAGGGCATCGAGTTCGCCAAGGCCATGATCGACCAGGGCGCGGATGTGTTCTTTGGCGATGCCTCCGCCGTTGACTCCGGTGCCCGCCAGGCCATCGATGCGGCCAACCAGGCGGCCGGCGCCATCAAGATCTACGACATCGCGCAGCCTGCCGACATCCTGGGCCAGAACGAGTGCATCATCTGCAGCCAGGTGACCGACAACTCCTCCTTGGTGAGTCTCAGCATGCAGGCGGTGATGAACGGCACCTTCGGCGGCGAGGTCATCTATGGCACCCTCCAGAATGGCGCCCTCTCCGCGGGCCGCATCAGCGACCTGGTCCCCGCCGAGATCCAGGAGCAGTACAAGGCCTACCTGGATGAGATGATCGCCGGCACCTTCATGCAGTAAGCTGTTGGCTTCCATCTGAACCAGACCAAGGAACAATCGACCGACCGGGCACTTCTCCTGTCCCGGTCGGTCGTTTTTTGCTGTGTTTTTGTGTAGAAAATGAGTGCTTGCGAGATCGCACAGCCGCGAGGTGCGGTTTATTTGGGGAAGCGTATCTCGTCGATGATGGTGGCCTTGCCCAGGGCATGTTGGCCGTGCGCCATGAACCCAAGGGCGCGGAGGAGGCGCTGGCTGGGCTCGTTGCCGGGGAAATGACCGCAATGGAGATAGGGCACGCCGTTGGCACGGAAGCGGTCTTTCATCAGGACCGTCAAAGCCTCCCGCATATACCCCTGCCGCTGATAGGGTGGGAAGGTGGCGAAGGCCAGTGTGCGGCCGTCTTCCGGCAGGGAGCGCAACATGGCTTCCGGCAGCTCCGACGGCACGTCCAGCAGGAAGCCAACAAGGGCTTCATCCGCTTTTCTGACCAAGCCATAGGCGGTGGGCAGGGAAGAAAAATGCGCAAAAATCCGGCGGGCCGTGTCCTCGGACAGCTCCGCCGGAAATCCGTACAGGCGGCGCAGCTCATCGTCCGAGATGCCCACAAGAAAGGCATCCTCGTCCCGGGGGGAGAGGGGACGGAGCATCAGCCGCGTTGTTTCGATCATAGGTCGTTTACCGCTTTCGATCCGGCTCCTTCGTCCAGAAGAACAGGGCCACGGTGCCGGGACCGGTGTGGCAGCCGATGACGCCGCCGATGGGGTAGATCTGGACCTTGCCGTTCAGGTGGGGGAACCGCTTTTCGATCTCGCCGGCGATCTTCTGAGCTTCGTCCATGATGTCGGACTGGCAGATGTAACACTTGCCGCTGTAGTCGAGACCATTCTCCGCCTGGGTCTCCATCTTCTTGAGCATCTCCCGGCGCACCAGCTTCTTGGAGGGGATCTTGGACACGGGCTCCAGCTTGCCCTCGTTGTTCACGTGTAAGAGGGGGCAGATGCCCAGGAGGCCGCCCACGAAGCCCGCGGTCTTGCTGACCCGGCCGCCCCGGATGTACTGGGTCAGGTCCGTGGAGAAGAACCAGTGGTTGAGCCGGAGTCGGTTTGATTCGGCCCAGGCCTTCAGCTCGTCGATGCCCATGCCCTCGTCCCTGAGGTCCGCCAGCTTGTCCATGAACAGGCCATAGCCGGAGGAGGCGCAGAGGGAGTCAACGATGTAGATCTTCCGCTCCGGAAATTCCTCCCGCAGGGTGGCTGCGGCGGCCTGGGCGGAGTTGATGGTGCCGGAGATGCCGGAGGACAGGGTCACGTGCAGCACGTCCTTGCCCTCCTGCAGGAAGGCGCGGAAGAAGGCCTCGTACTCATCCGCGTTCACCTGAGCGGTGCGGGCGGAGGCCCCAGCCTTGATGGCGTCGAAGAGCACCTTGGGCGGCACGCTGATGCCCAGATCGTCGATCTTCTCCTCGTCGTTCAGGAAGAAATGGAAGCACACGTAGGGAAGGTTCCGGGAGAGCAGATGCTCCCGGCTCAGATCGGCGGTGGAACAGCAGCTGAGGATGTAGTCGGCCATGGTTCGCTCCTTTCGAGGGTCCTTTGGATGTAATAAGTAATATCATGTTACCCGATATTTGTCAATAGGTAAATGGGTGGAATGGCACGCAAAAGCGCAGGATTTACTTTTCCTTCAAAGTGCAGTATACTGGCCTCACAGCGAAGAAAGGACTTGCTTGTATGCGGATCGAGACGGAACGGCTGATCATCACGGACTTCACCATGGACATGGCGGAGGACGTGCATCTGAACTCGTTGGACGAGGACAACCGGCGCTTCGTGCCGGACGAGGTGTTTGAGACGGTGGAGGAGGCGAGGGAGACCGTGGCCTTCCTCATGGGCCGGTACGGCGGGGCGGAGGGGCCCTTCGTCCATCCCATCCTGCTGAAGACCGGGGAGAACATCGGCTATGTGCAGCTGGTGAATATCGGCGACGGCTGGGAGCTGGGCTACCATATCGCCAAGGCCTACACCGGCAAGGGCTATGCCACGGAGGCGGCCCGGGCCTTTTTGCCCGCCATGGCGGAGAAGTACCATCTGAAGGAGATCTACGGCATCTGCCTGCTGGACAATCGGGCGTCCGCCCGGGTCATGGAGAAGTGCGGCTTCACGAACCTGTTCACGGGCGTGGGCCCCTATCAGGGGGAACAGCGGCCCATCGTCAGGAACATCTGGAAAGCGTGACCCATTGCACAAAAATGCCGCCGGACGCAGCATGGCGCTCGGCGGCTTTTGCTTTTTTATTTCATTTTCCCGCCTGGATGGCCTGGGCCAGGCTGTTGTCCACCACGTCCTGGAAGGGCGGGCGCGCGGTGAGCTCCCCGGCGGTGTCGATCACGTCCAGCAATCGGCCGAAGTCCCCCTGGTCCATGACCAGCTCCCGCTTCCAGGAGTCCGTCTCCCGGTAGCTGTGGGCCACGATCATCAGACTCTCCAGGCTGGTGTCCGGGAAGCTGGGCTGCATGGCCTTGGCGATCTCCTCGTCGGTGGCCGTGGCGCACCACTGCTGGGCCCGGTAGATGGCCCGCAGGAAGGCTTTGACGGTGTCGGGGTCCTTCTCCAGCTTCTCCGGCGTCACCATGTAGGCCGTGTAGGGGATGCTGCCGGACTCCACGCCCACGTTGGCCACGATGAAGCCCTTGCCCGCGTTCTGCATCTCCGTGGCCGTGGGCTCGAAGAGGGTCACGTAGTCCCCCGTGCCGCCCTCAAAGGCCGGGCCCATCATATTGAACTGGATGCTGTCGATCACCTCCACGTCCTGCCCCGGCACCAGACCGTGCTGCCGCAGCACATAGCACAATGTCATGAGGGGCATGCCGCCCTTGCGGCCGCCGATGATGGTCCTGCCCCGAAGGCTCTCCCAGGTGAAGCCCGGTTCGTCGATCCGGGACATGAGGAACGACCCGTCCCGCTTGGTCAGCTGGCCCACCACCACCGGGTGCTTCTCCTGCCCGGCATTGTACACGTACACCGCCGTCTCCGGCCCGGCGAGGCACACGTCTGCATCCCCGGACAGCAGGGCGGTCATGGCCTTGTCGCTGCCGCCGGAGGTGGTGATGTTCACCTGCAGGCCCTCCGCCTCGAAGTAACCCTGGTTCAGCGCCACGTACTGGGGCGCGTAGAACACGGACCGGGTCACCTCGTGGAGCTCCACGGTCTTCAGCTCCGCCTCCTTCTTCCCGCAGCCCAGGGGCAGCGTCAGCAGCAGCGATAGCAGCAGCACCGCGCACAGTATCTTTTTCATGCAAGATCCTCCTTCCATATGGTCTTGGTATTCTATGCGTCGCGGGCCCGTCTTAGTGCAAACGGGGCGGGCGCGGAAAAACTTGCGGAAAATTTGCGTTTTTTTCGTGAGGAACTGCAGAATGGGTTTGATATTTTAAGGTTTCTATGGTATATTGCAGTTGAGTGAGTGTATTCAGCTGTTTCATGCTGAAGGAAAGGAACCGAACACCATGGAAAACAGGGGCGGAAAGACCACCAAATTCACCTCCTCCCGCAGCGAACTTACCCCCCGTGAGGTGCTGCTGACCGTCTATGCGGCCATGAAGGAGAAGGGCTACGACCCGGTGAACCAGATCGTGGGCTACCTGCTGTCCGGCGATCCCACCTACATCACCAGCTATAAGAACGCCCGCTACATGATCCTGCGGATCGAGCGGGACGAGCTGCTGGAGGAGCTGGTGCGCTCCTATGCCCGCAAGGCGAAGCGGGAAGAGGAATGATGCAGCGCATCTTGGCCTTTGATGTGGGCGACAGGCGTATCGGCGTGGCCGTGTCCGACGCTTTGGGCATCACGGCCCAGCCGGTGGAGACCTATCATCGCAAAGGCGGCGCCGAGAAGGATGCAGCGTACCTGCTGGCCCTGGCCAAGCGGTACGCGCCCTGCACCCTGCTCTTCGGCCTGCCCCGGAACATGGACGGCACCTACGGGGAGCAGGCGGAGAAGGTGAAGCACTTCGCCCAGCGGCTCATCGACCAGTGGGACGGGGACTATGATTTCTACGACGAGCGCCTCACCACCATGGCCGCCCGCCGGGTGCTCCTCGACGCGGACATCTCCCGGGAGAAGCGCAAGCAGGTCATCGACAAGATGGCCGCCGTAGTCATCCTCCAGGGGTATATGGAGAGCCGCCGGAACCAGCTGTGAATGCAGAAAGGCTAAGCATATGGAAGAAAAAGATACCATCGTGACCCTGATCGACGAGGACAACGGCCAGCCCGTGGACTTCGACCTCTTGCTCACCTTCTCCTACGAGGGCAAGCGCTATGCCGCCTTGCAGCCCCTCGACGAGGTGGAGGGCATCGCCGACGACGAGATCGTCCTCTTAGAGATCGTCAAGGAGAACGGCGAGGAGTCCTACCGCACCATCGACAACGAGATCCTTCTGGACGAGGTCTTCCAGGAATTCCAGGACCTCTTCGACGAAGAGGACGGGGAAGAGGAATAGTATCTGAAGAAATGCGGCTGCGGACCGGGAGGGAAGAGCGTCCGGCTAAAATCCGTAAAACATGGCGACATGCGCGTCAGATTTTACACCTTGCGGCTCTGGCCGCCCGGTACTGCTTCGCAGTATAGGCCAGAGCCGGAAAACCCCGCCCACAGGCGGATACTCAGTCTATTGAAAATCTTTTCAATAGACTGAAATTTTTTCAAAAAGCCCTTGCAACGGGGCTTTTGCTTTGCTATAATAGCCAAGGTTTATCACGCACCTCCGTGGATCGGCGGCTCTCGTCCCTGGAATATGGGTTGCTGGCCGGATGAAGCGGGGGAAGGACAAAAAATAAAACGAGGAGGTTATATTTCTCATGTCCGTGATTTCTATGAAGCAGCTGTTGGAGGCCGGCGTACATTTCGGCCACCAGACCCGCCGTTGGAACCCCAAGATGAAGCCCTATATCTTCACCGAGCGCAACGGCATCCACATCATCGATCTGCAGATGACCGTCAAGAAAATCGAAGAGGCCTACTACTTCATCCGTGACCTGGCCGGCCAGGACAAGGACATTCTTTTCGTCGGCACCAAGAAGCAGGCTGCCGAGGCCATCGAGCAGGAAGCCAAGCGCTGCGAGCAGTTCTACGTGAACCAGCGGTGGCTGGGCGGCATGCTGACCAACTTCAAGACCATCCAGACCCGCATCAACCGGCTCAAGACCATCGAGAAGATGGAGGAGAACGGCGACTTCGAT
>JAEEGF011843657.1_pt1 | contig 11287 bp, 8 predicted proteins | sample 9134171 | NCBI WGS metagenome assembly JAEEGF01 (sample SAMN16246542, study PRJNA631951) | gut metagenome | biome: gut microbiome; feature: rumen; material: AP-attached | host: Bos | place: Iran: Karaj | collected 2018-10
AAAGGATAAACACAGAGCGTTCAGAAGCTGGCAGGAATTACCTTATCAGCTGATGAGAAAGAGCAGCCTGATATGGGTCGTGCTCTGCTGGATGCTACCACAGTCTCTTTTGGCTCAGTTCCTGCAGGAGGGCGATACCATTGCCATTATCTCACCATCGAGTGCCACAGATACCACAACGATCAATGGTGGTATACGCACTTTGGAGAAGTGGGGTTATCATTGTATCATAGGCCCCAATGCCCTCAACGACTATCATGGTTTTGCAGGCACCATCGATGAACGGTTATCTGATCTTCTCTGGGCACTGCGCAAACCTTCTGTAAAGGCTATCATGTGTTCGCGTGGAGGAGATGGGGCAGCCCATCTGCTCTGTAGGCTATCGCTTGACACGTTGAGAAACTATCCCAAGATGATAATTGGTTTTAGCGACGTTACGGCCTTGCTCTGTGCTGAGGCGAGGGTAGGGCAGAGAGGCATTCACGGTTCCATGTGCCACGCGTTGAAGACCTATGAAGGCAACGACACCGTAAGCCAGTCTTTACGCCGTATGCTGAAGGGAGATATACCAATTTATCGTATAGCACCTCATCCGCTTAACATTCAAGGGCGTGCTGAAGGCATCGTGGTAGGCGGCAATCTCTCTGTCTTCAACGACCTCGCTGGCTCCGACTATGATCCTTTGCTGCTGCCTGACATTATCCTGTTTATGGAAGATACAGGCGAGGGTATGAGCAAGGTGGATCGTATGCTTCACAATATCGAGATGCGAGGGTTACTTTCCCATATTCGTGGCATCATCGTAGGACAATTCAATAAATACAAGCATCCTGAGAATGACTTCGAGGATATGTACGCGATGCTCCACGAATATATGAAGCATTATGGCATTCCTGTGGTATTCGACTTTCCTGTGGGGCATGCCCATTTACGCAATTTCCCAATCATGACTGGCGTCAGGGCTACTCTCGACATCACGTCAGAGGGTGTCCAACTGAAATATTGAAGCAGGTATGGACGAGAAACGATATCTCTTACAACTCATCCGCGAAGGGGAGCACCAGCAACAGGACTTCAAGTATCGCGTGGCCGATGCCTGTAAGCTCGCCAAGTCGGTGTCGGCCTTCGCCAATACCGATGGCGGAAGGCTGCTGATAGGAGTGAGGGATGATGGGAATCTCTCTGGGGTACGTTCTGAAGAGGAGATATTCATGATGCACCAGGCAGCCTATAAATACTGCAAGCCTGAGGCCAGCATCAAGTTCGATACCTATCATGTCGATGGACGTACGATTGTCATAGCGACTGTTCCACCTTCAGAACGGAAGCCTGTCTGCGCCATCAACGAAGTAGGAGAGGGGAGAGCCTACATTCGCATTGCCGATGAGAACATCGTAGCCTCACCCGTTCATCTCGCCATCTGGCGCGAACAGCAGTCAGAGCGCGGAGCCATGATGACTTATACAGATACCGTTCAACAGTTATTAAGGGCCATGCATTCTGAAGCGCCAAAGGGCAAGTCAGAATCATTTACCCTTAATCAACTGGTACGTCGTTCACGTATTCCTCGCCATAAAGTCATCACACTTCTGGCACGCCTCATCCGATTCGGACTTGCACGTTGGCAATACGCAGAACAACAATTTTTCTTCAGCGAATCGGTCTGATTATTTCAACAGTTTCCTGACTTGCTGCATCAGAGCTTCTGAAGGTTCTGAAACATTATTACAAGGCTGCAGATACCAACGCACTGTCCAACTGAGCTGTTCCTGAGGTTTCAAGGTAGTATAGGCTCCTTGACTCTCCAGTTCGATGTGCGCTTTACCTCTGTTCACATAGACCTGAATCTCTGCCTCATCAGGAGCGGGCTGCGAAGCGTCGAGGTCTTCAAACTGCTTGACCAAGAGCAGACCATTGGCACAATAAGCCAGCCAACCTTTACCATCGACATTGATCTTGCGGTTCTCGTTAGTCTCATCCGTCTGATACCAGGCTGCACCATAAGCCTCCTTGAAGTTCATCAGTCCTGCGGGAGTAATCCCTTCAACAGGAGCCTCAAAGAAGATAAGGCCACCTTCGTTCTGAACACGCGTAATCTCCCAAGGAGCCACTTTACGTACTTCGTCGCTCTCGTTGATGATAGAGTAAGTAACAGCAATAGCCTGACCGTCTGTCTTGAACATTTTGCGGATTCTGTATTTCAACTTGTCGTTTACCTCGCTGGTCATGCAGAGCACACCGTCTTTCTCCTCTACCGTATAAGGCTTCTTATCATATTCAGGCACAGGGGGCCAATACCACTCTTTCTGAGGACTAGTCCAGAAAGTGCTGCCAAAAGCCTCTGGCCATCTCAGTTGTGAGATAGATTCTTGATCGCCATACTTGAAAGAGAGAATTTTTCCACCTTTGGCTGCATCGATAACCATTGTGATGTTGCCATTCTTCAAAGTGTACTTGCTTTCACTGTCATTCTGTGCAGAAGCAGTGAGACACCCTATAGCCAAAGCCATCAGGAGTGTTGAGAGTAATCGTTTCATATAAACAGTTTTTAGTTGATAATCGTTCAATTATAATACGTATATCACTCTCAAAAGTCAAAAGAAATCCCCATCATTTATAAAACATTAACGCAGAGACCTGTGATTTATTCGTAATCATCAATAACCTCATTCATAAAGTCCATCATCGGCTTGGCTGCACGGAATATCTTTTCCATCTCGTCTAACCATCCATCGCCTTCGAAGAAATCATCAGCAACAGCGTGCCAGGCACAGTAATCCTTAAGGCGCAGATAGTGAACGTATTCCCAATTCTTCGGAAAACCTGAAGGACAAGTCTTCAGTTTATCCAGTCCGAACCCTTGTGGTTGGTCCCAACTTGAGATATTCGTTGGCTCCTTGAAAGAACTGGTACTACTGCTGCCAAAGTACTTCAGAAACTCCTTACTCTCTACACGCCGCAGCCATTCTTCTGTATTGGCCATGATCTCATTACGACAAGACGTTAAGATATTCGTAGGTAGCCAATAATTACCAACAGCCAGCAGACAATGACCAGGCTCTAAATGCATATAATATCCGCCACGCAGCGCCTTCTTGCCCTTAGCATCGATATAGGCACCCAGATGATTTTTATAGGGTGACTTGTCTGCAGAGAAACGGGTATCACGATAGAAACGGTAAGTACAGTCCTTTACCTTTAAGTAAGCTATCTCCTGATCGAAGCTTCGTATGCGATCCAAAGCCTGTTCTACACCGTGTTCAAACTCTTGTCTGACGATATCGTATTCTGCCTTATGTTCCTGAAACCAAGTACGGTTATTGTTAGCCATCACCTGACGAAGGAAACTGAGTATTCTCTTTGCATCCATGTTCTAAATAATTATCTAAGATTGATTATATGTTACAGCTTTTCACCACAGTGAGAACAATAGTGGTCTTCATCGCGGACAAGAGCATCACAGCGAGGACAATGACCATCCTTAGGCTTCTCTTTCGTCTCGTCGATGATATTTGCTGTGACGATACCTGTTGGTACAGCAATGATGGTGTAACCCAGCAGCATGACGAAGGCCGAAAGTAGGCGACCTATTGCCGTAACAGGTGTGATATCACCGTAACCCACAGTCGTCATCGTTACAATAGCCCAATAGACGGATGTTGCCAGATCTGTGAATTGGGTATTGGGAACCCCGTTTTCTACCATAAACATCAGCGTACCCAAGCAGATGTCGAGTATCAGCACAAACAAGAAGTAAACGGAAATCTTGGTGAGACTCTTCTGAATCGAGTGCATCAGCATGTAGCCCTCATTGATGAAGCTGAACAGCTTGAAAATGCGGAAGATACGGATAAATCGGATCGAACGCAACAGAATCATGTATCGTGCGTTTGGCAGGAAGTAGGAGAGATAAGGGGGCAATGTAGACAGCAGGTCGATGATACCAAAGAAGCTCAGCACATAGTCGCGAGGACGAGGCGAGCAATAGACACGAGCAATATACTCAACGGTAAAGAAGAACGTAAGCAGATATTCGAGAATCTCAAGTACCAGCTTAAACGTGCGTGCCAACGAAGGAATCGTCTCGACAAACGAGATGATGATACTCAATGAGATAGCAGTTATCAGTGTGAGATCAAAGATTCGACCGGCAGGATGCTCTGACTCAAACATGATTTTATAGAGATTCTCTTTCTCAAGCCAATGGGGTTTCTTCATACTGATAAATGTTGGTTTCTTAACTGCAAAGATAGATATTTTTGTTGATATTGACAAGAAAATGAGATTCTTTCTATTTTACTTTTATAGATAAAAAGTAATTTCTTTCAAAATTAGTAGGTTTATCAAAATAAAATCGTAACTTTGCAGTCCAAATAAATATGTACGGAAACAATAAAAAACAAAAATACAATGGATTACAATTTTAGAGAAATCGAACAAAAATGGCAGAAGCGATGGGTGGAGAATAAGACCTATCGCGTAGTAGAGGACAAGAACAAGAAGAAATTCTACGTGCTTAATATGTTCCCTTACCCCTCTGGGGCAGGCTTGCACGTAGGTCATCCACTTGGCTATATCGCCAGTGATATCTATGCCCGCTACAAGCGTCAACAAGGTTTCAACGTGCTGAACCCTATGGGCTACGATGCCTACGGACTACCAGCAGAGCAATATGCCATCCAGACTGGTCAGCATCCTGAGAAGACAACCTTCGAGAATATCGACCGTTATCGCAGTCAGCTCGATAAGATAGGCTTCTCATTCGACTGGGAGCGCGAGGTCCGTACTTGCGATCCTATCTACTACAAGTGGACACAGTGGGCCTTCCAGCGCATGTTCAAGAGCTACTTCAGCACAGCATCCCACAAGGCTCAGCCTACGATCAAACTGATTGAGCACTTCGAGCTGATGGGTACTGAAGACTGTCATGCACTTGGTACTGAAGAACTGCACTTCACGGCTTCCGATTGGGCTAGTTTCTCAGAGAAGAAGAAGCAAGAGGTGCTGATGAACTACCGTATCGCCTACCTGGCTGACACGATGGTGAACTGGTGTCCGAAGCTTGGAACCGTTCTTGCCAACGATGAGGTCGTAGATGGCGTATCAGTTCGTGGCGGCTATCCAGTCGTTCAGAAGAAGATGCGCCAATGGTGTCTGCGTGTATCTGCATACGCTCAGCGTCTGCTTGATGGTTTGGATGTCATCGATTGGACAGACTCACTGAAGGAGACCCAGAGGAACTGGATTGGTCGCTCAGAGGGTACTGAGGTAGAGTTCAACGTAGCTGATTCTGATAAGCACTTCACCATCTTCACCACGCGTGCAGATACGATGTTTGGTGTCACCTTCATGGTGCTTGCTCCTGAGAGTGACCTCGTAGCAGAACTCACCACACCTGATCAAAAAGAAGAGGTAGAGAAGTATCTTGACTACGTAAAGAAGCGCACAGAGCGTGATCGTCAGATGGATCACAAGGTAACTGGTGTCTTCTCTGGATCGTATGCCATCAATCCGTTTACAGACGAGAAAATCCCTATCTGGATTGCTGAATATGTATTGGCTGGCTATGGTACTGGTGCCATTATGGCTGTACCTGCCCACGACTCTCGTGACTATGCCTTTGCCAAGCACTTCAACCTGCCTATTATCCCATTGATAGAGGGTGCAGACGTATCAGAAGAGAGCTATGATGCGAAGGAAGGTATCATGTGTAACTCAGCAAGTTCGAAGTTCTCTTTGAATGGTCTGACTGTGAAGGAGGCCATCGCTGCCACGAAGAAATTCGTGACTGAGCAGGGCTTGGGTCGTGTGAAAGTGAACTATCGTCTGCGCGATGCTATCTTCTCTCGTCAGCGTTATTGGGGCGAGCCGTTCCCTGTTTACTACAAGGACGATATGCCTTATATGATTCCTAAGGAATGTCTGCCGCTGGAATTGCCTGAGATTGACGAATACAAGCCAACAGAGACGGGCGAGCCACCATTGGGTCGTGCTAAGATGTGGGCTTGGGATACCAAGTTCGACAAGGTGGTATCGAAGGACGAGATTGATAACAAGACCGTCTTCCCACTCGAGTTGAACACCATGCCTGGTTTCGCTGGCTCATCGGCTTACTATCTGCGCTATATGGATCCGAAGAACGAGAAGGCTCTTGTCAATAAGGACATCGACGAGTACTGGCGTAATGTTGATCTCTATGTAGGTGGTACTGAGCATGCTACTGGTCACCTGATCTACTCTCGTTTCTGGAATAAGTTCCTCTATGATTCAGGTTACAGCTGCGAGGACGAACCCTTCAAGAAGCTCGTTAATCAGGGTATGATTCAGGGTCGCTCTAACTTCGTTTATCGTATTGAGGACGAAGGTGCCGATAAGGGTAAGTTCGTCAGCTTTGGTCTGAAAGATCAATACACCACAACTCCCATCCACGTAGATGTGAACATCGTTTCGGCTGATATCCTCGATATCGATGCCTTCAAGGCTTGGCGTCCTGAGTATGAGAACGCTGAGTTCATTCTCGAGAATGGACAGTACAAGTGTGGTTGGGCTATTGAGAAGATGTCGAAGTCGATGTTCAATGTGGTCAATCCAGATATGATTGTCGAGAAATATGGTGCCGATACGCTGCGTCTCTACGAGATGTTCCTGGGTCCTGTCGAGCAATCGAAGCCTTGGGATACCAATGGTATCGACGGTTGTCACAGATTCCTGCGTAAGTTCTGGAACCTCTACCAGAACGGTTTCGAAGGTGAGGCTACAGCCGACAATCTAAAGAGTGTGCACAAACTGATAAAGAAGGTAACACAGGATATCGAGACCTTCAGTTATAACACCTCTATCTCTGCCTTCATGATCTGCGTGAACGAACTTGCACAACAGAAATGCAAGAACAAGGAGATGCTGAAGACACTCACGATTCTCATCGCTCCGTTTGCGCCACATATCGCTGAAGAGCTCTGGGAGATGCTGGGCGAGCAGGGTAGCGTTTGCGACTCTCAGTGGCCTACATGGAATGAAGAGTATCTCGTAGAGAGTCAGGTGAAACTGGGTATCGCCTTCAATGGTAAGGCTCGCTTTGAAATGCAGTTTGCTGCTGATGCTGACAACAAGACGATTGAAGAGGCTGTGCTTGCCGACGAGCGTGCCAAGAAATATCTCGAAGGGTTCCAGGTAGCAAAGGTTATCATCGTCCCTAAGCGTATGGTGAACATTGTTCTGAAGAAATAAATGACAATTAATCACAAAATCATTCTCAATGAAGCCAAAGACTATTTCTTTATAGCCTTTGGCCTCTTCCTCTATACTATCGCCTTTACGGTGTTTCTCATGCCATACCAGATTGTAGCCGGAGGTGTAACAGGTCTCTCGGCTATCATCTATTATGCCACAGGATTCCATTTGGAGAACACCTATATTATCATCAATGGTATATTATTGGTGGTAGCGCTGAAGATACTAGGCGTTAAGTTCCTGATGAAGACGATATTTGCCATCTTCACACTCTACTTCATGCTGATGATAGCACAGGACCTTATTCCAAAACAGGATAATGGACTGCCTTTCAAACTGATGGGAGAGGGACAGGATTTCATGTCGATGATTATAGGCTGTGTGATTACTGGTATCGCACTTGCTACGGTCTTTACTCATAACGGTTCCACAGGAGGTACTGATATTATCGCTGCCAGCGTGAATAAATATCATAGCAACGTTTCATTAGGCAACGTGCTGATAGCTGCCGATTTCTGTATCATCGGTTCTTGTATGTTCTTCCCCCAATTCGGAACATACCTTGAACGCGCTCACAAGGTCATGTTTGGCTTCTGCGTGATGGCTATGGAGAACTACACGCTCGACTATGTGATGAATGCCCGTCGGCAATCTGTACAGTTCTTTATCTTTTCCAGCAAATGGCAAGAGATAGCCAATGCTATAGGTACAGAGATGAATCATGGTGTAACCATTCTCGATGGACACGGGTGGTACACAGGTCATCAGATGAAAGTACTCTGTATCCTCGCTAAGAAGAACGAGAGTATTAATATGTTCCGTCTTATCAAGATGATTGATCCTCAAGCTTTTGTATCTCAAAGTGCTGTTATCGGTGTTTATGGCGAGGGTTTTGACGAGATGAATGTGAAAATCAAAGAACAGAAGAAAAAAATTAATGAAAATAGTATTCGCAACGAACAACCAGCATAAACTCGACGAGATTCGCTCGATTCTGGGCGACAATATCGAAGTATTGTCATTGAAAGATATTGGCTGCGACGTAGATATTCCTGAGACAGGACAGACACTTGAAGAAAATGCGCTTCAGAAGGCTCAGTATATCTATGATCATTATCACATGAGTGTCTTTGCTGATGATACAGGTCTCGAGGTAGAAGCCCTGAATGGAGCACCTGGTATCTATTCTGCCCGTTATGCCAGCATGGTTGATGGGAGCTCTGATAGTCATGATTCAGAAGCAAATATGTCATGTCTGCTGAAGGAATTAGGAGAAAATAACAATCGTAAAGCAAGATTCCGTACAGTCATTGCGTTAATATTAAAGAAGGATATATGTCCTTGTGGATGTACCAGCATCAAGGAAATCCACCAGTTCGAAGGAATTGTCGAGGGTGAGATTATCCGAGAGCGCAGAGGAGGAGAAGGCTTCGGCTATGATCCTATTTTCCAACCTGACGGTTACGACAAAACCTTTGCTGAACTGGGTATGGATATCAAGAATCATGTCAGCCATAGGGCACGAGCAGTACAGAAATTGGCAGAGTTTCTATTGAAAACGTAAATGAACAGTATGGTAAAAGTGTAAAAAGGTATGAGAACAAAGAAATATAAAATCATCAATATGGTAAAATGGTTCTTGCCTTTTTACCTTTTTACCTTCTTGCCTGTCAATGCCCAAATAGGTAGTTGGCACAATTACATGGCTTATTCTGAAGTTCAGAATATCTGTGAGGCTAATCATTATCTTTTCGTTCTTGCTTCAAACGATCTTTATCAGTATAATCTGAATGATCAGAGTATTATTACCTATGATAAGACCAAAGGACTCAGTGATAATCTTATCACTCATATAGCCTGGAACAATAAAGCCAAACGGCTGATAGCTGTTTATCAAAATTCGAATATCGATCTGATAGACACTAACGGAAACATCACTAATATCTCTGCTTTCTATAACAAAACGATGACAGAAGACAAAACAGTTAGTCAGATCACCATCGATGATATCTATGCCTGGCTACATTGTCCTTTTGGTTATGTAAAAGTGAACATGCAAAAAGCTGAGATTGCTGAGACCTTAACACCTAATCATCCTGATTATCCTACCAACTTACCAAGTTATGACGAATATCAGCACTTGGAGAAATACAGGCAACTTGTCGAAACACTTAATCCTGGAGGTCCGAAATATAATCATTTCTATGAGTCAAAATTTGCTAATGGTAAACTATACACTACAGGAGGATTGTTTCTTTCTGGTATTACTGATTTAAATAATCCTGGAACCATTCAAATATGGGATGGTAATAATTGGCAAATATATCAGGATCATCTGGAAAAAACGACAGGTTATGACTATGTGGACCAGAACTGTATTGACTATGATCCTACTGATCCTACACATGTAGCAGTAGGAGGCCGATGTGGTCTATATGAGTTCAAGGATGGAAAACTGCTAAAGTATCATCATCAAGAAAACAGTCCATTGCGTGGAGCTGTAGATCGCGGACAAGAGTTAGGTAATCATTACACTTTGGTCCAAGGCATCAAGTACGACAAAAATGGAAATTTATTTGTACTTAATTCTCAGGCAAAGCAAATAAATCTCTTAGAGTTAAAGAAAGACGGTGAATGGATGGATCATTATCAGCCTGAATTAACAAACAGCGACAAAATATCCTTTTCAGCATTACGCAACATGTTTATTGATAGTCGTGGTTTACTTTGGTTTGTCAATACTCATTGGATAAATTCTGGTGTATATTGCTATGATTTCGATACAGAAGATATCAAAGTATATGATGATTTCATCAATCAAGATGGTATCAGATATAATATTACATCAGTCTATTGTGTTAATGAAGACTTAGAAGGAAACATCTGGATAGGTACAGACCAAGGACCTTTTATGATTGAAAAAGGTGAAATAGGACAAGAAAGCGTTACCTTCCAGCAAATAAAAGTTCCTCGTAACGATGGTACAAACTATGCAGACTATCTATTAAGTGGTGTTAGCATCAGCAGTATAGCTGTTGACGGTGGCGGACGGAAATGGTTTGCCACAAACGGTGCAGGCGCTTTTCTGATAAGTGAAGACAATATGCAGCAAGTTCATCACATAACAACTGATAATTCAAAATTACTATCGAATCATATCACATCGGTAACTATCAATCAAACTACTGGTGAAGTATTCTTCTTAACAGCCAACGGACTCTGCTCTTATATGAGTGATGCTACTGAGACATCAGAGGATATGACTGAAGATAATGTATGGGCCTATCCGAATCCTGTGACACCAGATTATACAGGACTCATCACAGTTGTAGGCCTCAGTTATAATGCTGATGTGAAAATCTTAGCTTCAAATGGTGCATTGATTGCTGAAGGCAAGAGCAATGGTGGATTATTCACCTGGGATGGCTGCGACAAAAAGGGTAGGAGAGTGGCCAGTGGAGTATATATGGTAGTAACAGCAACAAGAACAGGCGAGAAAGGAACAGTATGCAAAATAGCCATCGTCAACTAATCAATATGGAAAGAGTACGGTGGATAGACTTTCTACGAGGTTTTTCAATGTTACTTATTCTTGCATTTCACACAGAAGTGTATTTCAAGGAATATAATGTAACACCTTATTATATCTATACCACCAATGCTATCGTACTATTCTATTTCATATCTGGTTATCTATTCTATCGTCAGGGTGAATTAGACTATATCAAGAAGATAAAATCAATCGTTAAGTCGCTGGTTATACCCTATTTTATATTCACATCATTAATTGCTGTTCCAAAAACTCTGTTGAGACAGGAAAGTATAGACTGGATAGAAACAGTTTTCAATATTCTTAGTGGAAGGGCATCGTGGTTCATAGCGGCATTGATAGTAGGAGAACTGTTTTTCACAACTTTAATGATTATAAAATGTAGAAAAACTTTATGGTTATCCATTGCTGCTGTAGCTTGCTTAATTATCTACTATATTATCCCATATAATCAACAAAATTATTGGCAATGGCAGGATGCTTTATTAGCAGTCTCTTTCCTATATT
>JAEEGF010550456.1_pt1 | contig 11286 bp, 10 predicted proteins | sample 9134171 | NCBI WGS metagenome assembly JAEEGF01 (sample SAMN16246542, study PRJNA631951) | gut metagenome | biome: gut microbiome; feature: rumen; material: AP-attached | host: Bos | place: Iran: Karaj | collected 2018-10
TGCAGTTCGATACCGTGGTCCTGCAGCTCAAGGAAGAAATTGTCCTGTCCGAAAATATCCCGGTAACGAAGTGCGGCGTTCCTGGCCTCCTCATACATCCCGGCGCTTAAAGCCCTCGCCACTTCACCCGCGAGGCAGGCAGAGGAAGCTATGATGCCTTTGTGATAGCGGCGCAGCGTCTCCAGGTCAACGCGGGGCTTATAATAAAAGCCGTCCACATATCCGATGGACACGATCTTCATGAGATTGGCATAGCCTTCATTGTCCTCGGCGAGCAGGATCAGATGATAATACCTGCTCTCATCCTCCCTGCTGCCCTTATCGAGGCGCGAACCCGGTGCCACGTACACCTCGCATCCGAGGATCGGTTTGATTCCCTGTTTGACCGCTTCCTTGTAGAAATCGATCACGCCGAACATACAGCCGTGGTCCGTGATCGCCAGCGCTTCCTGGCCCAGTTCTTTCGCACGTGCAATAAGCTCGCCGATCCTTGAAGAACCGTCCAGCAGAGAATACTGTGTATGCACATGAAGATGCGTGAATGACATAGTGACTGTATTATATCACAGATAAAGAGAAAACAGCAGGCTGCCCTGCTGTTTTCGTGAAGATTCGTTTCTTAATTAGAACGTCTTAACCTGCAAAGAAATCTGCGATCGCCTCAACTGCTTCAGTCTCGTCCGTTCCGTCCGCCGTAACTGTGATGGTATCGCCACTGTATGATACCAGTGTCATTACCCCCATGATACTCTTTGCGTTGATCCGTTTGTCCTGGCCGGAAAGATGAATTCTGGAAGCGAATTCTCCCGCCAGTGAAACAAGTTCGGCCATACGCCTCTCCGTATCATGGGAGATATTAACCACAACATCGCGACTAGTCATATTAATCCTCCCCTGAATCAGACTATGCCCCACCGTAGTTTCATTGTTTCAGTTCGCTTGCGATCTTCGCGATCCTGCGAAAGCGGTGATTGATCCCCGATCGCCCTACGCCCGGCAGGAATTCTGCCAACTCCTGCAGCGTTGCCTCCGGGTACTGAAGCCTCAGCTCCGCCACCTCCCGTAATCCCTCGGGAAGACTCATCAGTCCTTCCGTATCTCTGATCAGCTCGATATCCTCCACCTGCCGCATGGATGCGGTCACGGTCTTGTTGATATTGGCAGTCTCAAAATTGACCCTTCTCTGTACGGAACCCCGCATTTCCTTCAGGGCTCTGACATTCTCATAATGAAGCAGTGCAATATGAGCTCCCAGAACTGCCAGCATATCCGATATCGCTTCGCTGTCCTTGAGATAGACTACGGGATGATCCTTTCGCTGAACCATACCTGCAGTTATGCCGAATGCGGCAAGCGCCTGCACAGCCTGTTCCGCTTCATCCTCCGATTCGCAAATAAGCTCGAGATGATACACTTTTTCCGGGTCGCTTACGGATCCGGAGCGAAGAAAAAGAGCCATCAGTAGTTCCTTTTCTTCTATCATCTCCCTGTTTTCGGTTATTTTACTATGGCGGTTTTTGAAAGTAAAGTATTTATTTTTTACCTCATCCTTGACTTCTGACGAAAATGACATATTCTTTAAAGTTCACGAATTTGTTTTATCAAAGTTGCCACAAGACCTTTGGATTGTTTTTTAAATAATACAAAAAACAGTTATTGTTGCCCCGGCTTCTGTCTTTCGTGTGTGCGGAAAGGAAAGACAAACTGACATTTTGTGCGCTCAGGCCGAACGGTCCTTGTTGATGCAGGGATGCTCGATCTTGAGTCCGAATTCCGCGCCCTCTTTCAGATGCGCATAGACTGCCTCCGCCACTGTCACGGACCGGTGCTGTCCGCCTGTACAGCCGAAGGCGATGATGAGCTGGTTCTTTCCTTCTTCTATATACCTCGGGATCAGAAAGTCGATCAGTCCCGTCAGCCACCACATGAATTCCTGCGAGTCGATGCTGTTCATGACATAGTCTTTCACTTCCTGATCCAGGCCTGTTTTCTTTTTCAGTTCCTCCACATAGTAGGGATTGGGCAGGAAGCGGACGTCGAACACCAGGTCCGCATCCTGAGGTATGCCGTATTTGTAGCCGAATGACTGGATGGTCACATACAGGTTCTTGTACTCGCGGTCATGTTCGAAGATCTGTGAGAGCTGCTGCCTCAGGTCCCTCGTCAGCATGGTCGAAGTATCGATGACGATATCGGAACGATCCTTAAGCCATTTGAGCGCTTCTCTTTCCTTCCGGATACCGTCTTCGACATGTCCGTCCGCGGAAAGCGGATGCGCGCGGCGCGTCTCCTTGAAACGCTTTATCAGGACCTGGTCTGACGCCTCGAGAAAAAGGATCCTGTACTCATCCCTGCCGCTCTGAAGCCCGTCCAGGATCTTCCGCAGTTCCGACAGCTGGTCCGCATTGCGTATATCCACGACGACCGCAGCCTTGCGGTAAGTCCCGGCGTCGTTCAGGATCTCGAGAAACTTGGGGATCAGAAGCGCCGGCATATTGTCGACGCAGTAGTAGCCGAGATCTTCCATCGTTTTTAAGGCGATCGTTTTGCCCGCACCGGACATTCCGGTCATGATGACAAACTGCATACCTTCCCCCTTCTGCCGGGATGTCCGGTCAATATCCCCATCCGGTCATCCACAGCGCTTCATTCGGTTGCCCGGCATTAAGCCGCTTATATCTTCATCTCCGAGTTGACCCGTTTAAAGAACTCCTCGGCTGCATTGTATCCCATCTTCTTTGCGCGGTTATTGACTGCAGCGCTTTCCACGATGATCGCAATGTTTCTGCCCGGACGGATCGGAATATTATGGATCCTGACTTTGTTGCCCAGGATCTCCTTGTAATTGTCCTCAAGTCCGAGACGGTCAAACTTCTTGTCTTTCTTATACTCTTCAAGATTGATGATCATGTCGATGTTCTGGCTCTGCTTGACTGCCTCAAAACCGAACATGGTACGGACGTTGATGATACCGATGCCGCGAAGTTCAATAAAGTCCCTCGTCATGTCCGGTGCCAGGCCGACCAGCGTCTCATCGGAGACCTTGCGGATCTCAACTACATCATCAGAAACCAGACGGTGTCCGCGCTTAACGAGTTCCAGAGCAGCTTCGGACTTGCCGATGCCGCTGTCTCCCATGATCAGCACGCCTTCGCCGTAGACATCCACCAGCACGCCGTGCAGCGTGGTCCTCGGCGCAAGAACGACGCGCAGCCAGCGCGTCATCTCACTGGTCGTCTCCGATGTGGGAAGCGGACTCACAAGTACCGGCAGATCATGCGCACGGCATACTTCCATGATGCCGTCACAGGGATGATATCCTCTGGTAAAGATAATGCAGGGAATGCCTTCATAACTGGCGATCCTCTCAAAACGCTCAATGATGACCGGTTTTTCCAGAGTGTCCAGATATTCCTGTTCCGCGCGTCCCATGATCTGCACGCGTCCGCCTGCAAAGCCGTAGAAAAAGCCCGTCAGCTGCAGTGCCGGACGGTTCAGGCTGTAATTCGGGATCCTTCGCGTCCTGATGTCGATCTCCGGCGTCAGGTTCTCCATATTCATCCGCTCGCAGAGATTCGCGACTGTTGCTTCCTGGTTCAGATTGGTCGTTGGCATCGTATCTTACCTTTCTGTTGCATTAAAATCGCCGAGGAACCGTACTTCCGGCTCCAGCATAACGCCGTATTCCTTAAAGACGACATCCTGCACGTGCCGGATCAGTGCCGCGATGTCCGATGCAGTAGCCCTGCCTTTATTGATGATGAATCCGGCGTGTTTCTCACTGACTTCCGCGTCGCCGACATGATATCCTTTGAGACCGGCGTCGCTGATCAGCTTGCCCGCAAAATAGCCGGCGGGCCGTTTGAACGTAGAGCCGGCGGAAGGATACTCCAGCGGCTGTTTTGCTTTGCGTGTGGCTGCAAGCTCCTCGCAGCACGCCCTGATCTGTTCCGGGTCACCTTTTTGAAGTCCGATCTCCGCACGGGTCACGATACAGCCTTCGTCCATCAGACTTGATCCGCGGTAACGGAATTCGATCTCGTCTGCCTTAAGCGTCTTCAGTTCGCCTTCCTTTGTGATCACCTCAACGGAACGTATGACGTCCTTCATCTCCCGCTCAAAGGCGCCCGCGTTCATGATGCACGCACCGCCGATGCAGCCGGGGATCCCGGTAAGGGATTCAAAGCCGGTGCCGCCGAATTTTGCGGCAAAGCTGCCGACCGAAGCCAGTGTGCATCCGGCACCGGCATCCATAAGCAGTTCGTCACCGGCCCACTCGTAACCGAGCATCGTAAACGCCGTGCCGTCGTTGCGTCCGAGGTCGATGACCGTGCCGCGGTAGCCTGCGTCCGAGACCAGCAGGTTGGAACCGTTGCCAATGACATAATAGGGCAGGCCGTTTGTTATGTGATAGCGGATCAGAGCCGCCGTCTCCCGGGCATTTTTCGGGATGATATAATAGTCTGCAGGTCCGCCTACCCTGAAGCTTGTGTGGGCGGACATGGGTTCTGACCTCAGGATCTCACCTCTGGTGATCTTTCGGATATTATTGATATTCATCCAGCAGTTCCTTTTCTCTTTCAATACGTCCGGGGTCGGAATTCAAGAACAAAGTTGTCGGGCATTTGGATACGTTCGAAATATCTTCATCATATTTCTCCAGCAGCCCTTTCGACTGAAGCAGTTCCTTTGTCTCGCGTGCCACCAGGACGGCTGCATCATAAAAACGGATCTCCTTATCAAAGCACTCCGCCAGTTCTTCCCGGACAAAAGGAAAATGCGTGCATCCCAGAACGACACAGTCCGTGTCTTTCCGGTAAGGCTGAAGCACATCCTTCAGATACTCCATAAACGCTTCCCGCGTAATATCGTGTCCTTCCACGTACGGAACGATCTTCGTTGCCGCGAAAAGGGAGATATCCGCCCTGTCTTTCAGTTCTTCGTAACGGCTCTTCAGGCGCTTTCCGTTCACTGTCGCCGTTGTACCGAGGACCAGGATATGCTTTCCGGGATTCTCCTCCACCGCCCAGCGGAGCGCCGGTTCGATCCCGACAAACGGCCGGTCCGGGAACTTTGCCGTCAGCGGACCGAAGGCTTCCGAAGTCGTCGTGTTGCATGCGATGACGAAACACTTGATCTCATCTTCAGCAAGGATCTTTTTACAGACCGCTGTCGTAAGCTCGAGGAGTTCTTCCGGACTCTTCTCCCCGTAGGGAGCATTGGCAGAGTCACCATAATAAATATACTGTTCACCGGGCATCAGTTTCTGCAGCTCCTTGAGGACCGTCAGTCCGCCGAAGCCCGAATCAAATACTGCTATACTGCTCATTACACACCATGAAAGGATGTATCTTCTACATCCCTGTATTTCTTTCTTATTTCGCTGTTTATAAGTTCAGCGGGCACATAGGTATCATAACACAAACGCATCGTTCCTGCCACCTGTCCCTGTTGAAAACTTGCAGCCGGTCAATTATACTTAATTTAAGTCCGGCTGTAAAGCACTACAGGAGGTATCTTATGTCATACGCCAACCACAGGCCCGTCATTGATCCGACCGTGTTCATCGCAGATACCGCCGTCATCATCGGTGACGTCGAGATCGGCGCCGGTTCCAGCGTCTGGTACGGCGCGGTCATCCGCTCGGACAACAACATCATCCGCCTCGGAAAGAATGTCAATGTTCAGGACGGAGCGGTCATCCATGTGGACCCCGAAGATCCCGTCAAGATCGGCGACAATGTTTCGATCGGTCACAGGGCGATCGTCCACGGCTGCACGATCGATTCCAACGTCATCGTCGGTATGGGAGCGATCCTTCTGAACGGCTGCCATATCGGTGAAAACTGTATCATCGGCGCCGGTGCGCTCGTAACAGGGGGCACCGAGATCCCCGCCGGCTCCCTCGTTCTCGGCGCCCCCGCCAAAAAGATCCTGCCTTTAAGCGATAAGCTCCTTGAAGAGATCCATGCCACAGCCGCCCAGTATGTCAGCCATGGAGCCGAATTCCTTGCCGGAAAATTCTGCAGGGTGCCCTGACGATACAACATCTGCAGGCAGCGTTGCGGAAATAAGGTCTATAACGGTGTCCGGCTGATCAGATATCCGGGGATGACCATGACCGCGAAAAATGCAAGACTTACCAGCGTGAAAGTGCGGATAAACGCCATGCCCCTTCCCGGATACTCCCGTACATAGATCCGGTAGTTGATGACCGAAGCCAGCGAGCCGATCAGGGAGACAAGGCCTGCCGAATCCAGGCCGTAAAGCAGAGCGCCTTTATTGACCGCAAAGGGATAAAGCACGATCGACGCAGGCACATTGGAGATGATCTGGCTCAGGAGAATGCTCCATGCATACTCATGATGCGCCACCGCTTCCTTCAGAAAAACCGAGATCGCCGGGTTGGCTGCGATCGATGACGAAAAGACGAAAAAGCAGAGGAAGGTCAGCAGCAATACATAGTCTGTCCGCCTCATCAGTTCCCGATCTGCAATAAAAACGCTGACCGCCACGATGATGACGGCTGCCGGCCACAGCACGGTCCGGCTGACGATCGTCCAGATGATCAGGGCAAACAGCGCAAGATAAAGGCATCTCCTTCCCTTTCCCGACGGATCCAGTTCGCCGTAGCCTTCGACTTCTCCGATGCCGGTCTCTTCATGGAGATCCCTGCGGTAGAGGAGCATGATGAAAATGATCAGGAGCAGCACCGAAAGGATCCAGATCGGAAACATATATCTGATAAACCTGAACGCCGATACGCCGGACTGGCCGAAAATAAAGAGATTCTGCGGACTTCCGAACGGTGTGAGAAGGGATCCGCGTACGGCTGCAATGTTTTCCATGCTGATCGCCGGGAGGATGTAATGCTCCTTCCTTCCCACCCGGAACAGGATGATCGTCAGCGGTACGAAGATGATCAGTGAAACGTCGTTCGTTACGAACATGGACGAAAAGAAAACGCCGAAGACAAGGAATGCGGTCAGAAGCGGCATAGAACCTATTCCGCCCGCAAGCCTTAAGACCGGCCAGAAGATCTGTTCTTTTTTAAAACCCTCCAGCACTGTCAGCATCATGAAAAGAGTGGCGAGCGTATGCCAGTCGATCCCCCTGATGAGGTCTGTCGAGGGCGGAGTGATGATCATCGCCGCTATGGCGGCTGCGACCGAAGCGGTCAGCATCGGTTCCTTTTTCAGCAGTTGCTTTATCCTGTTCATATACCTGTCCTTGAAAAGATTCCATTGCCCGAAGCGCTGTATGCACCTTATCAGGTCATCCATGATGCTTCCGGCCCAACAACATTATATATGAAACACAATGTAAATGGAGGAATGATATGAAAAAAAACATGAATTCCGTCCTCATGGCACTGGCACTTGCGTTCGCGCTTTCTTCCTGCGCGGGTTCCGGCAGCAATGCCGAATCTTCCGCGGAAGAGGCCGCTGCGGAAACTACCGTGTCCGCTGCGGAAACGACCGTGTCCGTTGATACGGCTGTTGAAAGCACAGCCGCTTTTGCTGATGCCGAAACGGAGGAAAGCGCGGAAGCGGAAAGCACGGAAACTGAAGACGAAACCGTATCCGTGATCGAATATGAGATCAACGGGTATGGCCGAACCTATCCGGGCCTTGATGACGAAGATGTCAGATTCACGGCGAATGCTGAATTCATCCATATCACGACTCCTGGTCACGATGCACTGCAGGCTTCCCTGGATGAACTGAACAGCGCAAACCGGCGGCAGGCTGATGAAGCGTTTTCACAGCAGGCAAAGGAATTTGCCGCAGGCAATGTCACAGGTTTCCAATTGCAGCTCCTGCCGTATTCCAATGAAAGCACGCTCAGTGTGAGCCGCGCGGATTCCGTCCTCTTCAGCGTAGCGACGACAAATTCGTCATGGTACGGCGGCGCGCATCCGTATTCCTACCAGACCGCGTGCAATTATGACAGCCAAAGCGGCAGAAAACTGGAGCTTGCCGACCTGGTCACGGACGGGGAAGCATTTTACGATCTGCTTCACGAAACACTTTCCTCACATGAGTATAAAGAAGGTTTCTTTGATGACTGGGAAGATACGCTGAGGATCGAATACTACGGTGAAGACGACGCCCGTCTCAACTGGCGCGCCGAAAATGACGGTATCCTGATCTGGTTCAACCAGTATGACCTCGGGCCCTATGCCCTTGGCCCTGTATCTGTCAAATTTGCAGCAGCGGATCATCCCGGACTCATCCGGGCGGAGTATTTCCCGGAAGGTCTTTCCGCGCCTGAAGGCGTCAGTTCTGCGGATGAAGAAGAAAGGCTTTATGTCTATGATCTCTGCAATGAGAGCGGAAGCCTTGAAAAAGACGACTATACAGTGAATTACAGTTTCCGCCTGCCGGAGATCGGCGGGATCGATACGGATTATATCAGGGAAATCAACGAAGAGGTTGCAGACCTTAAAACGGCCCGCGTGGATCGGGAGCTCGAGATGATCGAAAACGGCGAAGCGCCTGTCATCCGTCATGCCGGCTACTCTGCAGTGACCTGGAAGGACATCACTTCCGTCATCCTCAGTATCGATACACCGTCGGATGAGACGATCTACCGCTGCTGGAACCTGCATAAAGACGGAACAAAAGCTGAGAACGAAGAAATACTTGCGCTATTCGGACTGACCGAAGAGGAATTCACCGAAAAAGCACGGGAGGCACTCTCGGAGATGACCGACTGGAACACGGACGGTCTGGAGGAGCCGATGCGGAAGGCGCTTGAGGAACTCAGGGAAAAAACGCTCAGTGAAGATAACTGCAACGCCGGGCTACCGATGTATATCACCGGTAATCACGGTCTCGGATTTATCGGCGCATTCTATACACCCGCAGGTTCCGGATATGTCGAGACCCGTTTTGCCGTGCCGGGAACAGAGCATCGTCCGGACGGGCTCACTGAATTAAGCATCAATCCGCTGTCGGCGGATAATTACACCCTGACCGGGGATGCCTATGAGATCCGGGACAACGGCAGCGGCAAAGCATATACCTTTGATGAGGATACGGTCCTGATCGAAGGCCTCCCCTGCTACGATGATGCCTGCGATCCGATGACCTGGATGGAACGCTATCTCTCCCACCCCGCATTCGGAGACATGACGGAAGATCCGTACAGCCTGAGCGGTTTCGCACCCGGAGACATCCTGACTATACTCGTCGATGACAAAGACCGCATCAGCGTACTTGAAACGATCAGCTTCTGGGACTGATCCCCGGGCTGACACCAGATGCCCCTGAAACAAAACGACCGGCGCCCTCAAGATGGGCGCCGGATTTTTGTTCCGTCGGTCGTCAGTTTAAAGGAATACTCATTCTGTGCTCTTCCCGAGTCCCCCGAAGATCTTTTCCAGGGCATTCGACATTGCTTCACTCTCATCTTCCTCGTGATAGAGGATCTTGTCTTTCCCGTTCTGATACTGATGGACTGCGTCTGCGATCCCTTCAGCATCAAACCAAGGTACCGCATAAATATCAAAAACTGACGGCATCATGTTGAGATCCGGCTCTGTCGCCTTTTCATTGGATATGAATACGCCGTTCTCTTTGCTTCCCAGCTTGAGCATGCAGGAATAAAAAGCACAGCGTCCGTAGGCGTCAGTAAAGTTCCCGACGACACAGTCACCGCCGCCCGGGGCTGTTCCTATGATCTTCGCAAGACCGTTTTTCTGTGCATAGTACGGCAGAGCATTGCCGCAGGAATACGAATAACCGCTGCACATGACGTAGAAATCATACCGGTCGCCGAATCCGTCCCGGTCGTCCGCTATGCCGTCCAGGTTGGTATCCACATGATAATACTCTTCCCTGTAGTTTCCGGCCATCAGATCCATGTCGGTGATCCGGACTTCACCGTCCTCTGAGAGGAAACCGAGTACCGACACCAGCGCGGCTGCGGCTCCGCCCCCGTTGTCAGAAAGGTTGATGACGACATTTTTCACTCCTTTATGCTTTTGGATGTCTTCAAAACATCTGTAGAAAAAGGCGAAAGTGCTCGTTTTCTCATCCTCTTCATCGATCGGGTCGAGATAGTACGAAGGCTCCCGCTTTGCCGTATCGTCCCTGAACGCATTGAAATAGATCACTGCGGTATCTCCGGAATAATCCAGCCGCTGGTCTCCGTAGTCCTCCGGTTTGACCGCTTTCAGGTTCACTCCCCAGAAGATCATCGGGGCGATCGAAGGGATCCTGAAACCTTTTTCCTGCAGTGCGCCGATAATGACATCGCGGACGGGATCCCCGTCCTTGTCACCGGCATTGCCCGATCCGGACGCTTTCTGCTCTCCGTCATAAAGAGCTTTTTCTTCCTGCGACTTTTTTATATCAGCGGAAATATCATTGACGTCGGATGGATCCGCCCTTGTGTCCGGAGCAAAGACATGCTTTTCATTCATCAGCGAGTCATGACCGGAATCAAACAGGTAGTTAAAGAGCATGAACTCCGCAAGCATCGCAGAGGAAGGATTGGTCGAGGTCATGGCCGCCTTGGCATTCATACGGGAAAAGTACTCGTCAAAGGTCGTGATACCTTTCTCTTCTTTGTGACCGTATGTCAGATCCAGCTGCAGGCATACCGAATAATATCCGTAATCCGCATAAGCCTGTGTCGTCCTTTTCATTTCGCTGAAAGGTCCCGAGTAGATCGCTTTCATGTACGGGCTTTCCTTTACAGCTTCACTTCCGTTTTCGATCGCAAAACTACCGGCTTCAAAAACATTGTAGTAATCTTTGCCGTTATAAGCGAGAACGCTGTTCATCATTGCACTTCCGAAGGTGTTCTGAAGTGCCAGGAACGGCATCAGGACCGTATCCTCATAAGCAATGACCGGCATGTGATACTCTTTCAGCGAAATGATGACCGGCTTTGCCTTTTCCTGCAAGGATCTGTTTTTCGTTGAGAATGTGATTACATTGAACTCTTCGTCTTCCACGATCCCGCCTTCAACTTCACCGGCAGAACGGAAGCGGGAGGGATTGTCAAAACGGATCGTATCGGCTTCAGGGTCTATGACCGCTTCCGTTCCGTTGAAGAAGACTTTCATGACGCCGTCTTCCGCGATTATCCGTTCTTTGCCTTCGCACAGGATATCCAGGTAGTCACGCGCGGAAATGAACGGCACGTCTTCATATCCCTTCACCCCGTAGGTGGTAATGGTTTTAAAACGTCCCAGCGTCAGATCTTTGTACACCCGGCTGTCATCCCAGGTGACGGAAATATCCTCCCTGGCGATTTCTTCCTGTCCGGCCGCTG
>JAEEGF010212473.1_pt1 | contig 11285 bp, 7 predicted proteins | sample 9134171 | NCBI WGS metagenome assembly JAEEGF01 (sample SAMN16246542, study PRJNA631951) | gut metagenome | biome: gut microbiome; feature: rumen; material: AP-attached | host: Bos | place: Iran: Karaj | collected 2018-10
CATTATAATTGTTTTATGGTAACCTATTTACTGTTGTGAATAAAAGAAGAGGAGACCGATGGTTCTCGCTCTGATGATTAACTGTTATTCTGAGTTTCGGCACCGTCGCAGTACGGTGCTTTTTGCGTTAATTCATTAAATCGGAAGGAAAAATATGAGGTATATTCCCGCTGAAGAACACGTCAAGGTTCCTGTGTTCAAAAACATAATATACGCTCTCAAGCTTGTCTGGAAAACGGACAGGCGTTTAGTCCTGAGCCATTTTATGCTCTGCACGGTTGACGACATATTCGAGCTTTATATACAGAACATACTGTTTCTCAAGGTGCTGCTGACTATAATCGAGGGCGGCAGCTTCAACGACTACATACGCAATCTTATCGGCTTTTTTGCCGTTGCGTTTGTTGCCAAGGCGCTGGTCTGGTTCGGTGTTTATCATCACATGGTCGGCGCAAAGACGGTGCTTAAGGGAATAAACAACCTTGTATTCCGAAAGGCTCTGAGCCTTGACGTCGGCTGTTACGAGAATCCCGAATTCTACGATAAATATCAGCGTGCGACGCTTATTATGACCAAGGGGTATTTCGACACGCTGACCTATGACGTGGCGCAGATTGTGTCGGGCATAGTTACCTTTGCCTGCGTAATAGGCACGGTTACGGTCATCGATCCGAAATACCTGCTGTTCCTTCTGCCCGTAGTGTTCGTATTCATTATCGAGTTTTACAAGAGCAAGGCGGTCTATAAGCGTGACCTTAAAATGACCAAGAACAACAGAACAAAGTCGTATATTCAGCGTACCGTGTTCCTCAAGGATTATTCCAAGGATATGCGTACATCTAACATCTTCTTCGTTATACTCAAACGCTTCAAGGCGGCTATCGATGCAAACGTTGAGATACTCAGAAGCTACGGAATCAAGCTCTTTTTATACAGTGTCGTTTCATCGCTTTTCGGCGAGTTCATACCGATTATCGGCACCTATGCCTATGCGGGTTATCAGTTCGTTCAGCGTACCACGATGACCGTTTCGGGCTTTTCGGTTGTGCTTTCGTCAATTAACTCAATCCGTGAATCGACGATGATGGTTGCCGAAAGCTTTGAGGAGCTTACACAGATGGCGCTCTATTTCCAGTATCTGCGCGACTTCTTCGACTATGAGCCGAAGGTTGTCGGAGGCGAAAAGGAAGCAGGGGAATTTGAAAGCCTTGAATTCAGAGACGTTACATTCAAATACCCGAGCGCCGAAAAGAATGCCCTCGAGCATATTTCGTTTAAGATAAACAAGGGCGACACTATTGCCGTCGTCGGTATCAACGGCGCGGGCAAGTCAACGCTCGTCAAGCTTATGCTTCGCTTCTACGACCCCGATGAGGGCGAGATACTCTATAACGGCGTAAACATTAAAGAATATACTCTCGACTCATACCGCAACGCCTTTGCGACGGTATTTCAGGATTATAAGAACTTTGCGATTTCCGTATTTGAAAACGTCATGTGCCGTGAGTGTACCGACGAGGACAAGGCGCTGGCGCGAAAGGCCCTTGAGCAGAGCGGAGCATGGGACAAAATCAGCAGCTTTGAAAAGGGTGGCGAAACCGTCATTACAAGGGAGTTTGACAAGGAAGGCGCAGGTCTTTCCGGCGGCGAGAGCCAGAAGCTTTCAACCGCAAGACTCTTTGCAAAGGATTTTCAGCTTGCCATACTTGACGAGCCTTCGAGCGCTCTTGACCCGATAGCAGAATACAAAATGTACGAAAACCTTATCGAGGCGACAAAGGAAAAGACGGTTATCTATATTTCGCACAGGCTTTCGAGCGCGGTGCTTTCCGACCGCATTTATGTCATAGGCGGCGGAACTATACTTGAGCAGGGTACTCACGAAGAGCTTATGGCTACGGACGGCGAATATGCCGAAATGTTCAGCCTTCAGGCATCCCGCTACCTCGGAGAGGAGGTGTCGGAGGATGAGTAAAAAGGAAAGAAAATCGGGCGAAACCGAGCATTCAATGTTCTCGAACATACTCTTTATTCTGGGCGTTATGTTTAAGCTTTCTCCGGCGCTTGTCATCGGCGAGCTTGTCAACGGAATTATCCGCATCCTGCCCGGAAGGCTTGTCAGCGTTGTCGGCATCAAGTACATTATCGACGTCGTCACCTCGGGCGAGCGGCTTGAACGCATTTACTACGCCGTCGGCCTTATCGCCGCAGTAATAATCGGCGGGCGGTTGCTTACTCTCATCTACCGTGAATTCTTCTGGAATATGGCGAGAGAGCGCCTGTACTACCGCCTTAACAAACAGCTTTACGAAAAGGCGAAGAGCCTCGACCTCGAAAGCTACGACAACCCCGAATTCTACAACAACTTTATTCTGACGATTGAATCGTCGTCGGAAAACATTTCGGGCATACTCGGAATGATTCAGTACTACGTCGGCAATATCATTTCCTTTGTCACCATATCGTCGATTATTTTCACAATCGACCCGTGGTGTCTGGTGATAATTATCGGAGTTGTGCTTGTTCTCTTCCCCGTCAGCAGAAAGCTTTCGAATCTTCAGTATGAGCGCCGTGTCGAGAACACGAAATATCACCGCAGAAGCGACTATTTCCAGCGTATTTTCTATCTTCAGGACTACGCCAAGGAAGTCAGAATGAACAACATTTCGCCGCTTCTGCTCGAGCGCTACAACGACGCGGCTGATGACGTTATCGACAATCAGAAGTATTTTTATAAGAGAATTGCGTCCTTGACGGGCTTTCAGGAGGTCGGCGTGCAGGGACTCGGCTTTATGTTCGTTCTGCCGCTTTATCTCGGCTACTGCGTCATCAGGAAGGGCACGCTCTCGGCGGGCGATTTCGTCGCAACCTTCAACGGAGCGTATTCGATTGCAATGTCAATCAATTTCCTGACGATATGGGCAATCGCCCGCTTCTCGGAGCAGGCAAAGACCATCGACAAATACCGCGGCTTCTTAAAGAGCGATTTCAAGATTAAAGACGGTGAAAAAACGGCTCAGAAAACCGAGCCGAAAACGATTGAAATAAAGAATCTTTCCTTCACCTATCCCGGCAACGATCACGAAACGCTCAACGACATAAATATAACAATAAAGCCGTATGAGAAAATTGCGCTTGTCGGCTACAACGGCGCGGGCAAGACCACGCTTACAAATCTGCTTCTGCGTCTTTATGACGTCAGCGGCGGCGAAATTCTTATCGGCGGCGAGGATATAAGAGACGTGACCGTTGCCTCGCACCGTGACCGATTTGCGGCGGTTTTCCAGGATTTCCAGACCTTCGCCTGCTCGGTCGGCGAGAATGTCGCGCTTGAAACGGATTTCAATCCCGACAGAGTGCTTGAAGCGCTTAAGCATTCGGGCTTTTCAAAGGAGCTCCCCGACGGAGTTAATACCGAGCTTTTGCGTGAATTCAGCGACAGCGGCATTATGCTTTCGGGCGGCGAAAGTCAGAAGGTCGCCGTTGCCAGAGCGTTCTATAAGGATTGCCCGTACGTCATACTCGACGAGCCGTCGGCAAACCTCGACCCGATTGCCGAGTATAATCTCAACAAGGCTATGATGGACGCCGCGGCGCACAAGACGGTAATATTCATTTCGCACCGTCTTTCGACAACGGTAATTGCCGACCGCATTTACGTTATGGAGAACGGCAGAATTATCGACAGCGGTACGCACGAGGAGCTTATGGCGAAGGGCGGCACATATGCGTATATGTTCAATCTTCAGGCAGAAAAATATAAAAATTGAATATAATAAAAAGAAGTCGGATTTAATCCGACTTCTTTAATATTTCGGCAGCTGTCAGCGAGCCTATCTGATAGCAGTACAGGTCGCGTTGCCTTTGGTATTCCAGGAACTCTTCGTGAAGGCAGGCGAACTCCTCTTCGTATTCTTTGTAATCCACTTCGTTCAGCAGTTCAAACAGTTTGAAATAAAGGTCATTTGTTTCATCGCCGAACTTTTCCGATATTGCTTTTTCAAGCTCTTTTGAAGTGGCATCTGATATATTGTTCAATACATTACGCATTCTTATCTCTCCAATAAAAAAGTGCGCAGCCGAAGCCACGCACCGAAAAACGCATAGCTCCGTTGCGCCACACAACTCACAAGATTCACAAAGAATACATGTTAGAGTATGCATTTTTACCATAGAAAAATGCATCTCTGTAAATCTGTATTGAGTTATGTGGCAGGTCCATTCTATCATTTTGTTAAGCGATAGTCAACCAAAAACAGTTAATTCGCGAACAGTCATAAAAGGTTTATTTAGACAAATTTGAGTTTGTCGAGGTAACCAAATCGTAGGGGCGAGCTTTGCTCGCCCGTAGTTTACATATTATTTGACGGGCGGGCAAAGCCCGCCCCTACGGATTATGCCCCGCCAAACTCCGATTCACAAAGCCAACACATTTACTTGACATAATCAGTGTGAAAAAATATAATAATTCTGTAAATATTCTATTTCAGAGGTATCATTATGGTTAATCAGCAAAGACTCATTGATTTATTTAAGGAACTTGTTTCAATCGACAGCCCTTCGCTTCACGAAAGGCAGATGTGCGACGCCGTAAAAGCGAAGCTCGCAGAACTCGGTATCGAAACGTATGAGGATAATGCGGGAGAAATAATCGGCGGAAACTCGGGCAATCTTTACGCCTATATTGACGGCGGACTTGACCTGCCGCCCATTCTGTTCTCATCGCACATGGATACGGTTGAGCCGTCGCACGGCAAGACTGCGGTAGTTCACAGCGACGGAACAATCACATCCGACGGTACAACGGTTCTCGGCTCGGACGACCTGTCGGGAGTCTGCTCAATAATCGAGGCGCTCAGAGTGCTTAAGGAAAGCGGTGAGAAATTCCGTCCCGTAGAAGTTGTTTTCACGGTATCCGAAGAAACCCACTGCATGGGCGCTGCTCACGCACCGTTTGACAGAATCAAGTCAAAGGAGTGCTATGTTCTCGACCTCTCGGGTGAAATAGGCGAGGCTTCAAACAAGGCTCCGTCAATCATCACCTATACCGTTTCCCTTCACGGCAAGGCGGCTCACGCCGCATTCAAGCCCGAAAGCGGTATTCACGCCCTCAAATGCGCCGCTGAAATTATCACGAAAATCCGTTGCGGAAAATATGACGGCGTAACTGTCAATATCGGTACAATCAGCGGCGGAACGGCTACGAACGTCGTCGCTGAACACGCAGTATTTACGGGCGAGGTCAGAAGCTTTGACGACTCGCTTGCAAAAGCGAAGCTCGATGAAATTATCGGGATTATAAACAGCGTTGCCGACAGCTACGGCGCAAAGGTTGAAATCGAAACCGAACAGTGCGTGAAGGCGTACGACGTCGACGAAAACCATCCCGCCTGCGTAAGATTCAAAAAGGTTTGCGAAGGCCTCGGACTCAAACCCTCGATAGTTGAAACCTACGGCGGAAGCGACAACAATCAGTATGTTCCCAACGGAATCAACGGACTTGTTGTTTCCGTCGGAATGAATAACTGTCATTCCTGCGACGAGTACACAACGGTCGACCTGTTGACAAAATCGGCCGAGCTCGCTCTCGCCCTTATGCGTTCGGGAGATTGATTTAATAATCATAACAATTAATAAAACGGAGTAGGGACGGGGCTCTGTCCCCGTCCGTTTCCTTTCAACAGAGAAAAGTGAAGAGTGAAAAGAGAATAGTTGTAAGGGCTTCGGTTGATTGAAGCCCGATACCGTGATAGAATAAATCTGTGAATTGCTTTTTTTCGGGAGGAAGTAAAATGAAAAACAAGAAAAAACGCATTATTAAAATCGTTGCGGTCTTGCTTGCCGTTACGCTGTTATGTGTCGGAGTGTTCGGCGTATATCTGTTATACCGTTTTAATTGCGATAAATCAGGTTCCGACCACGATTACAGAGCCGTTTATACACAAAAAGCACCGACTTACGACATCGGCGAAGACGGTAAATTCATTGTGTTGAAAATAAATGATACGCACTTTTTCAACGGCGTCTGTGAGGATGACAGGCAAACGCTTTCATATCTTAAAACCGTGCTTGAAAATAATACTTATGATTTTATCGTTGTTGACGGCGATCTGGTTGAAGGATTTACGCTCGATATGAGCTTTAACAAATATCAGGCTATCGACCTGTTTGCAAAAATGCTTGAAGAAACCGAAATTCCGTGGACCTTTGCTCCCGGAAACAATGACGGTGAATTTGACGGCGATAACAAAGCCATAATCGCCTTTATGATGCAGTACCCTCATTTTGTTTACGGCAACGCCGAGGGCGTTTACGGCGATATGCAATTCTTTGTTGACCTGACCTATAACGGAGAATCAGTCCATTCGCTTGCAATTCTCGATTCGGGTATGAGAAAGCCGAAGGCAGTCGGTAAATATGAGAACATACAGGAAAGCCAGATTAAATGGCTGCTCGACGGCGTTAATGAAAGAAAGGTTCCGACAAGCGTGTTCTTTCATATGCCGACTCCGAAATTTGATGAGGCATACGATAACGGTGAGGCTTATAAAGGCTTTACCATGTATAAAACACATCCTTATCTGGACGTTCCGAAGAACAAGCTGTTTGATGATATGACGGCGGGCAACGAATATATAACCCTGCTTTCCTGCGGTCATCAGCACAGTAATAATATGTGCTCATTCTATGAGGGCAGGTGGTATCAGTTAAGCTCTGTCAGCGGATACAGCGCAGGCAGGCACGATTTCATTATTCCGTCCGTAACGTTTACAACCATTGACGTTACCGCCGATAACATTAAGGATATGTATTCTTTTAAGCAGATTTCGGAGCAGGGATAGTGTTAAACGGGCGGGCACAGAGACCCGCCCCTACGCATAAAAAACAGCAGACCGAAAGGTCTGCTGTTTTGCTTTGTAATTGAATTTTAATCTTCAAATCCGTTGGGATTCTGCGACTGCCAGCGCCACGAATCCTCGCACATTTCCTCGATGTCGCGCTTTGCTTCCCAGCCGAGAACCTCCTTCGCCTTTGACGGGTCGGAATAGCAGGTTGCGATATCGCCCGGACGGCGGTCAACTATCTTATAGTTAATCTTTACGCCCGTCGCCTTCTCGAAGCCGTTGATGATGTCAAGAACACTGTAGCCCTTGCCGGTGCCGAGATTGAAAATCTGAACGCCCTTTTTGCCTTCAAGTATGTTCTTAACCGCCTTGACGTGACCGTCGGCGAGGTCAACGACGTGAATATAATCTCTCACGCCCGTGCCGTCGGGGGTGTCGTAGTCGTTGCCGAAAACGGAAAGGCAGGGGAGTCTGCCGATGGCAACCTGAGTTATGTAGGGCATAAGGTTGTTCGGGATGCCGTTGGGATTTTCGCCGATTCTGCCCGACTTGTGAGCACCTATCGGATTGAAGTAGCGAAGCAGGGTTGCGTTCCATTCCTCGTCCGCCTTGCAGATGTCCTCAAGTATGATTTCAATCATATACTTCGTCGTGCCGTAGGGGTTGGTCGTGCCGCCCGCCTTCATAGTTTCCTTTAAGGGCGAGACGTTGTTCATACCGTAAACCGTAGCCGACGAGCTGAAAACGATATTCTTGCAGCCGTTGTCACGCATAACCTGACAGAGTTTTACGGTGCCGCCGATATTGTTGTCATAATATTCCATCGGCTTGCGGCAGCTTTCGCCGACCGCCTTTAAGCCCGCAAAGTGAATGACTGCATCAATCTTGTTTTCCTTAAAGATTTTGTCCATGCCCTCGGAGTCGCGGATGTCGCACTCATACTGTTTGAAATCCTTGCCTGTAAGCTCTCTTACGCGGTCAAGCGACTTGGGACTTGAATTGTAATAGTTGTCAACGACTACTATGTCGTAGCCTGCATTGAGAAGCTCAACGCAGGTGTGCGAGCCGATAAAGCCGGCTCCGCCCGTTACAAGAATTGCCATTATATTACCCTCCTGAATATATTATTCCGCTGTGTTTTCTTTTTCGAGTATGGTGCCCGGATAGTACTGGTCAAGTATGCCGTTGTACTTCTTGCCGTTCAATGCAAGTCTGTCGGCTCCGAACTGGCTCATTCCGACGCCGTAGCCCTGACCGTAGGTGGTAATGGTAAAGCTCTGGCTGTCGGGATTGTACTTAACGCTGAATGCGGGGGAGGCGAGCTTCTTGGAAGCGAGAATGTCATATACAAACGTCATACCCGAAACTTCCTTCTCGCCGACCTTGATCTTTTCAACGTAGCCTGCGGTGCCGTTCATCGCACCGTCGTGAGCAATAACCTCAAGCCAGGTTGCCGCATCCTCACCGAGAGTGATTGTCGAGTCGTAAGCCTTGACCGCGTTCATAAGCTCCTCGGCGGTAACCTCAACCTCAGCCTTGAAGCCGTCTCTCTTCTTGTCGGAGGTGCTAAGCGCGCCCTGAAGATAATCAAAGTGCTTGCCGAAGATAAGGTCGCTCGAAGCGGTCTTGCCCGCCGACATTCTGTGGAAGGGCGTGAATGCAACCTCTTCGCCGAAGCGCAGATACTCGCCGAATACCTCGTTTACAAGGTCATAGGTTTCCTGAGGATAAGCGTCGTCAATTACGATATTATCGATAACCCAGTCGGTGTTTCTGTACTTAAGATAGGTGTAGGCAACAACAGCCTGCGCCTTGATTGCGTTGTCGGTAAAGCTTGAATCCATCTCGGCAGCAACGATACTCGCTATTGCCGCCTTTGCCTCCATCTCAACGCCGTTGACCGTGATGGTCTTGGGCGCGTAAACGGGCTGTTCTGCTGCCTCGGTCGTGGTGGTGTCGTCCTCGGTTATTGCGCCCGCCGTGGTGGCTTCGGTGGTGGTTTCGGGAGCCTTCTTGGTATCGTTCATAACGCCGTTTTCAAGCTCGTATCTGATAAGCTCGGAGAGCGGCATAGCGTCGATTACAACGGGAGGCTCTGTGGTGGTCTCGGGAGCCGCCGTTGTAGCTTCGGTGGTGGGTTCGGTGGTTGTTTCGGGCTCAATGCCGTTCTTATACTTGATAAAGAACATAGCGCCTACTGCGAGCGCCGCGGCTAACAGTACGCAGGCAACCGCGATAATTATCTTGGTTGATTTCTTCAAGCCCTTCCTGTCGGGAGCTTCCTCCTGCGGAATTTCAATGCCGACAGAGGAGTTGCCCGAAGTCTTTTCGGCTATGAGCGCGAAAAGCTCCTCAGCCGCGCCGTTAACAAACTGCTCATCGGTTTCGTCCTCTTCCTTGTAAAGCTTTCTTACAAGTGCGGACTTGTCGGTAGCAACAGCTATGCAGATATAGTCAACCTCTTCCGCGGTGAAAATGTCGGAAATGCAGGCGCCGAAGTCAGCCTTTGAAAGGCCCTTCGCGCTTCTCGCCATCTGCGCGGTATAGTCGGTGACGTTGTAGTCGCCCCTGTCCTCAATATGGGGAGTGAATACGAAATGCTCGTCAAAGCCGTCGAAGCCTTCGCCGAACTGCTTGAGCACCTCTGCGTTTGCGTTCGCATTAACCGCGATAACGGTACCCGATTCCTTGAGCAGATTGAGCGTTCTGAGGGCTACCTGCTTTTCATTATCGGTGATTGCCGAAGCGGGAGCTTCCTCAACCGGAGTTTCCTGCTGCTGAGGCTTTTCCTCTTCCTGCGGCATGGGCGTAACGTAACCGCTCGTGATATAGGGGACAAGTCCCTTCTTGACTACCTCGTCGGTATAACGCTCGTCAATGGGAAGCACAACTATACTCTGCTTGCCCTTTTTGACGGCAAAGCCCGAATTAACGCCGTCGTCGGTCGGGAATACAACCGCATCCTCGGGGAACAGCACGTTTCTGTGCGCCGCGTCCTCGTCAAGGCTGAGCGATGCAATTCTCTGCTCTACGAGCGCGTTTGCCGTCGCCTTAAGCGAGAGGGCGCTCATAAGCTTGAGCTTGGTCTTGTTGTAAATCGGGGAGGAAACGGCAATGACAATAAAATCGTTTTTCTTCAGCGCGCCCGAAAGCTCAGCGAAAAGAGCCTTCAGCGAGGTGAATTCCTCGAAATTCACGTCCTCATCCGAGAAGCTGTTAAGGTTGCTGACAACCTTTATTCTCGCCTTGAGCGGAATTTCCTCGCCCTCTTTTTTGAGTAAAAACAACCTCATATCCATATACATACCACCTTATATATTTTCTGAAATTATAAACTTATTCGGGATACCAGCGCTCCGCGTCGGCGTATGGATTTTCCATACCCTTGTTGGAATACCATATCTGCGGGTAGTGCGGGTTGCCGTTGGTAACGGCGAAGGTCGTGTCAATGTCCTGCGTTTCGCCCATTCTGAGCATTCTGCCGACAACAACAAGGCGCGCGTCGGTGAACTCATACGTGCAGGTAGAGAGCGTCAGAAGCTTGTCGGCCGAGTTTATATCAACGCCCGTCGTGTAGAGCTTGCGCTCGTCGAGCGCCTTGATATAGGCTTCAAAGTTTTCGGTGCTCGCAAAATCGGTAACGGTGTAATTGAAGATATAGCCGTTGTCGTCCTGCTCGCGTGAATTGGTAATAAACACGGCATAGACCTTGAAATAAAACGTCTCGTACAGAGTGTCGAGCTTTAGTATCGGCGACTCAAGGAAGCCGTTCAATTCCTTATACTTGCTCAGCTCCGCGAAAATCAGACCGTCGGACATGTGATGTCCGTAGATAATGGTGTTCTGATTCAAAAATCTCGCGTCGTTGCGGTAATCCATAAACGGACAGCCGTAGCGGCTGTAATTGCCGTAGAAATCCTTTTTAAGATATTCGCTGTTATTGGTTGACTGTACAACCTGAACGTCAACGCCCGAGTTCGGTATGCTCAGCCAGCCTGCAAGCTGACGGTTGAGCGCGTAAAGATAAGCGTATTTAACGGACATACCCTCGGGAACAGTTATATTCGGGTACTTGGCGCGGAATTCCTCCCAGAGTCTTTCCTCCTGCTCGGCGGAATCGGTCTCGATAATCTGATTCGAGATACTGCGCTGTGCCTTCTGTGTATTCTTTGACTGAACGTACAGTACGCCGAAGGCAATTGCACAGCCGACAAGCGTAACCACGGAAACGTCGGCTACGATTTTTCTGATAATTTCGCTCTTTTTGTCGCCCTTTGAGGGGAATATCTTTTTGCGCCAGGCTCTGAATATCTCGTCAAAGGTGCGTACCTTCTTGCGTTCTTCCGCTTTTGCGTTGAAGTCGGAGTATTTCTCAACTTCCTTTTCCTCGGACTCACGGTCGTTCTGGAAAGGGTTCTCACTCTCGATAAGGTGCTGTCC
>JAEEGF010469525.1_pt1 | contig 11284 bp, 4 predicted proteins | sample 9134171 | NCBI WGS metagenome assembly JAEEGF01 (sample SAMN16246542, study PRJNA631951) | gut metagenome | biome: gut microbiome; feature: rumen; material: AP-attached | host: Bos | place: Iran: Karaj | collected 2018-10
ACCGAGATGGATTTCACCGCCTTGCCATACCTCTCGGGTTATACTGATGCACCCGACACCTTGCTTGTCATTGCCGAATTCTACCTGAAGAACGAATTTGACAACGATGCAGTCAAATATTTTGAGCGCCTGCTTGCCACACAAAATCAGACCGACCCGATTGTGCTACAGAAGTTGGGTTTCGCTCACGAACGCTTAGGCAACACACGCGAGGCTCTCAAGCAGTACAAGCGCTATGAGTTGGCTAATGACGATGACCTGTGGACTTTGCGTCACATCGCCAGCTGCTACCGTGCCCTGCACAAGCCAGACAAGGCACTGGAATACTATGAGCGCATTGACCACATCAAGCCTAACCAAGTGTCCACCACACTCAACATGGGGCATGCGCTGCTCGAGAGCGGCCGCATTGAGGAAGCATTACAATATTATTTTAAGGCCGACCTGATGGACGACACCAAGCACCGGGCTTGGCGCCCCATTGCTTGGTGCTCATTCTTGCTGGGTAACGATGAGCGCGCTCTGGACTACTACAACCGCATCATCAATGGCAGCAAGCCCACCATGAGCGATTATATGAATCGTGGCCATGTGCACATGTGCAGCCATCGCATAGCCGACGCCATCGCCGACTATCGCCAAGCACATGTCATGGCTAGCGATGACGGTACTGCATTGCGCGAGGCATTGCTAGCCGATTTACCCCATTTGCGCGCCCGTGGTATCTGCGACCAAGATACTTGGCTGGTTGTAGACGCTGCTGTACAAGTTCAAGGCCCCTTAACCCTTAACCCTTAACCCATATGTCCATTTTTTCTCAACCATTTGATACACCGCATGGCTTGGTGCCATTTAACAGCATCACCAACGACATGTATGAGCCCGCAATTGATGAGGGCATAGCAAGGGCACAGGCAGAAATTGATGCCATTGCAAATAATCCTGAGCCACCCACCTTCGAGAACACCATCGTAGCGCTGGAACGCAGTGGCCAAATGCTCAACCGTGTGCTTGGCGTGTTCTATCCCATGCTCTCGGCCGATGCCGATGACCAACTGATGGAAATATCTGAGCGCGTGACACCACGCTTGACCGAGCACAGCAACTCCATCACACTTAATCGTTCGCTGTGGCAACGCATTAAAGCAGTATATGCCACTTTTGACCGTGATGCGCATGATCAAGAAGATTGGATGCTGCTTGACAAAACCTATCGCGCTTTCCTGCGCAGCGGCGCTTCGCTCGAAGGCGCGAATCGCGAGCGCTATCGCACGCTAAGCAAACGCCTATCGGAGTGCACGCTAAAGTTTGGTCAAAACCATCTTAGGGCAACCAATGCCTTTGAGATGTGGCTTACAGCTGCCGACCTTGACGGCCTACCAGAGAGTGCCGTCGATGCAGCCGCACATGCTGCATCCGAGAAGGGACGTCAAGGCGAATACCTTGTCACACTGCATGCTCCCAGTTATCAGGCATTCATGAAATATTCCAGCCGTCGCGACTTGCGCGAGCAGCTCTACATGGCCTATAATACCCAGTGCACCAGCGGCGAGTATAGCAACATGGAGCTTTGCCGTGAAATTGCCAACACCCGCCTTGAACTTGCTCGACTGATGGGCAGCGCAACATTTGCCGACTATCGCCTGCAGAACTCGATGGCTCAAACACCTCAAGCAGTCTATGATATGCTTGAACAATTACGCGAGGCTTATCAGCCCACTATGCAACACGAACTGGAACAACTATCACAGTTTGCATCAGAGGTTGAGGGCAAACCCCTTGAACTGAAGCCTTGGGACTATAGCTTCTATGCCAACAAGGAGCGCGATTGCCTGTTCCAGGTCAACGACGAGATGACGCGTCCCTACTTCCCACTCAACCAGGTCATTGAGGGCGTTCTAAGCCTTGCCACACGACTCTATGGGCTACAGTTCACGCCCAACCCTGAAGCCCCCGTGTTCCGCCCTGAGGTGAAGGTTTACGACGTGACCGATGTCCACGGCCAGTGGATGGGAGCACTCTACACCGACTTTTTCCCACGCTCTACGAAGCAGAGTGGTGCGTGGATGACTGCCTTCCGTGAGCAATATGTTGATTCACATGGTCAGGACGTGCGGCCATTAGTGACATTAACCATGAACTTCACGCGCCCCACCGACACCAAACCGTCGCTGCTCACTTTCAGTGAAGTCCGCACTTTCTTGCATGAGTTTGGGCATGGGCTGCACTGCTTGTTGTCACGTTGCAGCTACGAGTCCACTTCAGGCACCAACGTTTACCGCGACTTTGTTGAGTTGCCCTCTCAATTCCATGAGAACTTCCTCACCGAGCGCGAGTTTCTCGATAGTTTCGCCCGTCACTATCAGTCAGGCGAGCCTATCCCTCAGCAGCTCATTGACCGCTTGATTGCCTCGTCGCAGTATGGTGCTGGCTATGCCTGCCTGCGCCAACTCTCATTCGGTCTGCTCGATATGGCGTGGCACACCCTCAGTGAGCCTTACGAGGGCGATATTTTCGCTCTCGAACGCGAAGCGATGGGTCCTGTTCAGGCCTTCAAGCCCATTGATGGTTGCCTCATGTCACCCCAATTTGGACATCTCTTTTCGGGTGGCTATGCCGCTGGCTACTATGGCTACAAATGGGCCGAGATACTCGATGCAGATGCGTTCAGCAAGTTCCAGGAAGATGGCATCTTCAACCCCGAGACCGCCAGGCAGTGGCACGACTGCGTCATGTCGCGTGGCAGCAGCGACATGCCCATGGCCCTCTACGAACGCTTTCGCGGTCGTCCCCCACGCATCGACGCCCTACTCCACCGCGACGGCATTCGGTAATTTGGGTGTTTGGTGTTCACCTATAGCGATACAATAATTGCCCCCAGACTAGAAATCATTTTGATCTCTTGCCTGGGGGCAACTGATGAATGGGTCTATCACTTGATGCATAGCTGGACCACGTTCTCGACATGATGAGTGTGGGGGAACATGTCAACAGGCTGGACCTCGGTGACGCGGTACTTGGCGTCGAGCATGGCAAGATCACGCGCCTGAGTGGCGGGGTTGCAGCTGACGTAGACGATGCGGCCTGGCTCAGCATTGAGGATAACTTGAACAACATCGGGATGCATACCAGCACGCGGGGGATCGACAATCATTACATCGGGGCGCCCATGCTCAGCGACGAAGGCGTCGGTGAGTACATCTTTCATGTCGCCAGCAAAGAACAGAGTGTTGTCGATGCCATTCACACGCGAGTTGAGGCGAGCATCCTCGATGGCGTCCTCCACATACTCGATGCCAATGACCTGACGGGCCTGACGGGCAACGAAGTTGGCGATTGTACCTGTGCCAGTATATAGGTCGTAGACGAGTTCGTCGCCAGTGAGACTGGCCATGCGGCGCGCAACTTTATATAATTCGTAGGCCTGGCGGGAGTTGGTCTGGTAGAATGATTTAGGACCAACTCGGAAACGAAGGCCCTCCATCTCTTCCTCTATATAGTCACGGCCGCTGAACAAGATGATATCCTGATCGGCGATGGAATCGTTACACTTGAGGTTAACGACATACATGAGGCTAGTAATCTGGGGAAAACGCTCGTGGATGGCACCCATGACATCGTTAATGGCAGCCTGGTTGGGCTCACCAAAGACGACGACGAGCATCATCTCGCCCGTGCTAGCAGTACGCACCATGATAGTGCGCATAAGTCCCTGATTGTTACGAATGTCGTAGAAGGAGTAGCCTTGTCTTATGGCATAGTCACGGATAAAGAGGCGAATGTCGTTGCTGATATCGGCCTGCAGCCAACAATGCTTGATATCGAGCACCTTGTCAAAACTACCAGGAATGTGGAAGCCTAAAGCATTACGGTCATCAAACACCTCACCACTCTGCATCTGCTCGGTGGTGAGCCACGACTTGTTGCTGAAGGTAAACTCGAGTTTGTTGCGATAGTGCTGCGTCTGGGCTGACCCGAGGATGGGATTGATAGACGGGATATCGACCTTGGCGATGCGTTGCAAGGCGTCGACCACCTGTTGCTGCTTGTACTGCAGCTGGCTCTCGTAAGGCAGGTGTTGCCACTTACAACCACCACATACGCCAAAGTGCTCGCAGAACGGCTCTACTCGCAACGGACTGGGCGTGACCATGCGTGCTATCTGCCCCTCGGCAAAACTGTGTTTCTTGCGGGTAATGCGCAAGTCAACAATGTCGCCAGGAGCACCATAGGGGATAAACACGACAAGGTCGTTCCAGCGACCGAGGCTCTTGCCCTCGGCAGCCACACCTGTGATCTCGAAGTTCTCAAGGGTAGGTAGAGGTTTTTTCTTCATCGACTTAAGACTAGAAAGACTAGAAAGAAAAAAAGACTAAAAAGACAGAAAGACATATAAGCTGTTAAATGTCTTTTTGTCTTTCTAGTCTAATCAATTACCAGATGGCCACACGATCGGCGGGATCGCGCCACATCTTGTCGCCGGGCTGGATGTCGAAGGCCTTGAAAAAGGGCTCAAGGTTGCGGATGGCTACATTTACTCGGTTAACGCCCAGCGAATGCGGGTCAACCTTGGTGCGACGCAGAATCTCCTCCTTAGTGATGTTGGCCGCCCACACGTTAGCATAGCTCAAGAAGAAGCGCTGGTCGGGGGTGAAGCCATCGATCATTGTGTCGCCCTTGCCTTGGTCGGTGTGCTTGAATGCGCTGTAAGAAACGCGAAGCCCACCATGGTCGGCAATATTCTCGCCCATCGTGAACACCCCATTGGCATGCACATCGTCGGCAACAATCTCGGCACTGTACTGTGCTCCCAGTTTGTCGGCGAGTGCCTTGAACTGGTCGGCATCCTCCTTGGTCCACCAGTCCACCATATTGCCCACGTGGTCGAAGTTACGGCCCTGGTCATCAAAACCGTGAGTCATCTCATGCCCAATGACTACGCCAATAGCACCATAATTGCTGGCATCGTCGACAGTCGGGTCAAAATAAGGTGGTTGCAGGATAGCTGCGGGGAAGCAAATCTCGTTACTTGAGGGTTCATAGTAAGCATTGACGGTTTGCGGAGTCATCCACCAGCGATCCTTGTCGACGGGCTTGTGGAGCTGGCTGTACTCGTAGTCGGCCTCATGAACGCGAGCCTGGAGGACATTGCTCCAATAGCTGCGTGTGGGATCGATGTCGATGTCGCTATAATCGCGCCACTTGTCGGGATAGCCAATCTTGACGGTAAACGAGTTAAGTTTTACCAGAGCATTGACCTTGGTCTTTGGGCTCATCCAGGTGAGTCCCGCGATGTGCTCGCCCAGGGCTACCTTGAGGTTGTCGACCAGCTGCTGCATCTTCTTTTTGCTCTCGGCAGGGAAGTACTTGGCAACATAGAGCTGCCCCACGGCCTCACCTAACAAGGAATTGGGGACATTGAGCGCGCGTTTCCAGCGGGGCTGGTTGACCTGCTTGCCACTCATCGCGCGGCTGAACATGTCGAAGTTGGCCTGCTCAAAGTCATCGCTGAGGTAGTTGCTAGCGGCATTGATATATTTAAAGGCAAGATAATCCTTGATTTCCTGGTCCTTGAGTGAGCCGAGCATCTCGTTGACCTTGGCAATTGACTTGGGTTGGAATACGCAAATTGTCTCTACATTCTTGAGCTTCAACGCACCCAGATAGGTGTCCCAGTCGATATTGGGATAGTTGGCCTTGAGCTGGTTGAGTGTCGTCAAGTTATAGAGCTTGCTGTAATCTCGTGTCTCCTCACGCGTCATGGCGACTTTCGCCAGGGCGTTCTCGATCTTCATGACATTGTTGGCGGCCTTCTTGGCATTGCCCTTCTTGTAGCCAACGAGGGTGAAGAGTCGCTCGATGTAGGTAACATAGGCCTGACGCACCTTGACGGTGTTAGCATCGTTCTCTAGGTAATAGTCTCGATCTCCCATGCCGATTCCGCCTTGCGTGAGGTAGAGCATGTTCTGCTCGCTGTTCTTCAGGTCGGCCATCACTTGCGAGTTGAAGAACGCGTCGCTGATGCCACGGTGTTGCCAAGCGATGAGACGGATGAAATCGCTGCGCTTGGCACTGTTGAGCATGGCCAGGTCGGCTTCTAGTGGTGCCTTGCCCTCATTGTTGAGGCGCACGCTGTCCATTCCCATGGCATAGAGGTCGCCCACTTGTTGTTTTAGCGAGCCACGCGGGTTATTCGTTCCCAAGTGTGTGATGATGTCCTTGACCTGCTCGTTGCTGTTCTCACGCAACTGGTCAAAGGTGCCAAATCGGGCATACTGAGGGTCGAGGGGATTGGCCTTTTGCCATCCGCCACAGGCATACTTGTAGAAGTTTTCGCCGGGGCGCACCGAGGTGTCGAGGTTGGCACGATCCACGCCCTTGAGGTTACCGGCCGCCATGCCCATGGTCATGACTGCTGCCAGCGAGAAAAGTAACATTTTTTTCATCGAAATATTGTTTTCTAGTTTTATCTATTTTTTCGAACGAGAAAAAGAAAGAGATATTACATGACTGTTCCTGAAGTTTACATATACAAGCGACGATCCTCAAAGTCGACCTCGCTATCGAGCTGATGGATGAAGTCGTCGTAGACCTCCTGCTCGACATCGCCCAGCATGAATTCCTTCTTGGCATCCTTGCGAATGAGGTCAATCCACTTGCGGCGAGCATCGATGTAGTCGGTGTGTATGCGGTCGAGTGTCTCCTCAGTGAGTTCGTCCAGCCCGTAGTAGTCGAGGATGAGGCGGTAGCTCCATGTCCAGCGCAGCTCATTATAGTTGTTGTTGATGGCCTTGAATCGGTAGATGAGTGCGGCAATGGTGTCCAACTTTCCCTGTATCAGGTCATCAACCACCTGTTTCTCTTCTTCTTCGGGCATGAGTAGTCCCGCCAAGTCAATCCAATTGCCCTCGCCCTGTGTCGTATGAGGCACAACTGGGCGGTGACGCTTGAGCACTGCGCCCATATAGATGCGTATGGCAAGGTCGTAAAAATGGATGCCTCGTTCAAGCCACTCGGGCTTGATGACATAGTCCTGATACTTGTAGTCACCCTCGGCATTGACGCCCGCTTCGCGCAGTTGTTCCAGGATTCGCTTTCCTCGCAGCACCTCGCTGATGGTGAACGGGCTGAGCCAGTCAAAGTTGACGCAGCTCTTTCGGTCCAGCGCCTGACGTCGGTCGCGTTTGGGCCATTTGCGTATGTCGCGGTAGAGTCCCACGGTGGCGAAGTTTCGACCTGGTACGAGATACATCGTGTCGCTGTAGGCAATCAGGTAGGAGAACGGCAGGTCGCGCGTGTCGGGGTGATACATCAGTTTGCCAAACAGCACCGAGAAAGCACCAATCTTAGCGGGCATGAGCAAGTAGGCGCCGCTGGCAGTCTTTGTGCCACGCTCAAGTGTGCCATAGTGCATGGGGCCCATCTTATAGGCGTGGTTGCTAAAGTTTGTCGCCGATCCAGCATTATAGAACGAGAACATCGCACCGATGAGCAATGAACTCTTGTGGTGGCTCACGGTGTAGGGCCCGCAGAATGCCGCACATGCCTCACCGTTGCTCATGTAGCTGTTAGCAAAGAATACACTGCTGGCAGCAGTGAAACCGATCGAAAGTTCACAGGCCTCGCCCACAAAGCAATCCACCATCTTGACACTGCCCGTCAGCCGCGAGCCGCCACTAACGATGGAGTTCTCACAAATCACTCCAGCGCCGATGTGGATGGGGTTGTCGTCGGTGCTGGAGATGGTGCAGTCGCTGAGCCTGGAGGCTCCCTGAATGAAACAAGAATTACCTATGACCGCATTGGTAATCTCGTTGGTGTTGATGATGGCGACATTGTCACCAATGGTGCTGCATTGTGGTCGCGTGGCAGTGACAGTCTCGCGGATGAGGCGATTGAGCGTGTCCATCAGCTGGCGGTTGTTGGCATGATTGACCATGAGGGCCGCCACCTGGCTGTTGAGCCCGCTAAAGATGAGCAAATTGCCCTTCCCTGCCTCGTTCAGCACCGAGATGAGATTTCCCTCGCCATAGGTTGCTCCCTTGCGAGTATCAATCGTGCTGACATTGGAAATGCGGCAGCGATTGCCGATGACCGCCTCGTTGATAAAGTTGCCGATGTTCTCGATGAGACAACCGTCGCCCACGACGACATTGCGCAAGGTGGCGTTGCTGATACCACAATGCTTGACAAAGTTGTCAGTGACCTCAACGGTGCCATCGGTGCTGCCGAGCCGTGCCCAGCCGTAGAAGTTGACTCGGTGACAAGCATGTGGATCAAATCCCTGCGCCACAGTGATTTGTTTCCAGTCTTCGGCCTGGCAGCTATTGGCTGTCAGCACCGCTATCTCAGATTTAGTTAATGGTCGGAATTTTTTCATAATGAATGTAGTTTGATTTGCAAAATTACTGAAAATCTCGCTTGCATGCTTACAAGAAAGTAATTTTAACCCAAATTTGCTGAAAAGGGTGAATTCCCGCTTGAATTTTAAGAGTCTTTCAATTTTTTTTCTTAATTTTGCAAGCAGCCACGGCCTGAACCGTGGCACACAAAACCAAAGAATGCTTTTAAAAACTGACGACAATGATACATCATTTGAGAAATATGCTCGTGCTAATGTCACTTGTTGCCTGTGGCATCGTGTGTCAGGCGACAACATTTACTGGTGGTCGCACCGATTTTCGTGACGAGACCATCTATTTTGCCATCACCACACGATTTTATGATGGTGACCCCAGCAACAACACCTATTGCTGGGATGGAGCAAAGGATGCAGCACTGCACGACCCCGAATGGCGCGGTGACTTCAAGGGACTGATTGAACGATTAGACTACATCAAGGCGTTGGGATTCACTGCCGTATGGATCACGCCTGTTGTACAAAATGCGTCGGGGTTTGACTACCACGGTTACCACGCTATGGACATGAGCCGAGTGGACCAACGCTACGAGAGCGAAGACTGCAAACTACAGGACCTGATTAACGCGGCACATGCCCGCGGGATGAAAATCATTCTCGACATCGTGATCAACCACACGGGCAACTTTGGCGAAGAGCATCTGTGCAAGCTCTTTGACCGCGATTGGAGCAAGCCACAGAGCGACCTGAGCCAGTGCATGGTGCCATGGACCATCAGTCAGGGTGGCAAGTTGCAGGACGACTATATGAACCTGCCTGGTGCTCAACAATACAGCGACCGCCTGACCAAGATGAAGAATACCGATGGCCAGAACCACGACAGCCACAACCTGTGGCACCACTACGGCAACTTCAATTGGGATGAGCCCAATCGTTGGTGGGCACAGATAGCCGGTGACTGTGTGGACCTGAACACTGAGAACCCCGAGACCTACCAATACCTAATTGACTGCTACGGCAATTTCATCGCCATGGGCGTGGATGGCTTCCGCATCGACACGGGCGGGCACATCTCGAGGTTGACCTTTAATAAGGTGTTCATCCCCGCATTCCAGGCACTGGGCGAGCAGTACAAGAGCAAGCGCTTGAATCAGTGCCCATTCTACATATTTGCCGAGGTGTGCGCACGCTATAATGAAGTGACCTACCGTGGACAGCCCTCTTTGTCGCCCTACTTCTACACCTGGCAGAGCGACGCGTCGTTGCTTGAGCAGTGGGACAACGACACGACTTACTGGCATCATACCGCCATCTTCGAGAGCACCGACCCCGCTACGCTGCACAATCAAAGCCTATGTCTTCAGGAGCACGAGGAAAACGCCAGCGAGAGTAGCCAACCTCGCAGCAACAACGCCCTGCTCGACGGCAACAACTATCACACGCCCGACTACAGCCACGCCAGCGGCATGGGCGTGATTGACTTCACCGCCCACTGGAACTTCCAGAACGCAGGTCGCCTGTGGGGCGTGCTCGACAAGGACGACCTTTATAACGACGCTACCTATAACGTGGTCTACGTCGAGAGCCACGACTATGGGCCCGACAGCTTCAACCGCTTTAACGGCGGCACCGACCAGTGGGCCGAGAACCTGTCGTTGATGTTCACCATGCGCGGCATCCCCTGCCTATATTACGGCGGCGAGATTGAGTTCCGCAAGGGCATCGTGCTGGACAAAGGCACTGACCTGGCGCTGAGCAACACCGGCCGCGCCTACTATGGCGGGTACCTCACGGGTGAACTTGAGGTGGGGGACTTTGGCGAGGTGACGCATGCCACGGGCAATGTCGCCGCCACGCTGAGCCATCCGCTGGTGGCCCACCTGCAGCGCCTGAACAAGATTCGCGCCGCCATCCCCGCGCTGCGCAAGGGGCAATACAGCAAGACCCACTGCAGCAGCAACGGTGGCTATGCCTTCAGGCGCCGCTACACTAATGGTGCCATAGACTCTTACGCGCTGATTGCTTTGAACAAAAGTGCCACCTTCAGCAATGTGCCGAATGGCACCTACCGCGACTGCATCACTGGCGACGAGCAAGTGGTGACCAACGGCACCCTCGTCACCCCAGCGTTCAGCGGCAAGGGCAACTTGCGCATCTATGTGCTCGACGGTCCGGGCAAGATTGGCAATGACGGACCCTATCTGCACGGCGGCACGCCAGTCACCCCTACCCTGCTCGCCTATGACGGGCATGAGGAGGACGGCGACCCCAACACGCAATATATCACCGGCGGCTACACGCCTGAGCCCGATGGCGACCTGCAGGTCTACGAGCCCATCGTCGACGAGGACGAGTTGAGCGTGTTCTATGAGGCTCCGCTCACCACGGGCCGCATCACCGCATGGGTATGGAACAACAGCAGCAACTTCACGGGCGGCAGCTGGCCCGGCGTGGCAATGCAGCTGATGGGCTGCACACCCGACAGCACGCGCAAAATCTACAAGTGGACCTACGAAGGCGACCTGACCACGATGCCCACTAGCATCATCTTCGTGGTCGACGGGACGCAAACCAGCAACCTGGTGTTCCAGAACCATGGCTATTATATCGACGGAGTGTGGGAGCATGAGGTGACCAACTACACCAGTGCTGCCCCCACACTGACCATCGAGCCAGAAAGCGGCCACTATGACGAACCCATCACGGTGACCATCACCGCCTCGGAGTCGAGCGCGACCATTGTCTACACTACCGACGGCACGAGGCCCACTGCCGAGAGCAGGTTTGGAACGGGTATGGTGACACTCACCGTCGATGACAATACGACAGTCACGGCAGGTGTGCTGCACGAGGGTCGAGTGCGAAATGTTGTGTCACGCGAGTACATCTACCACGGCTTTGAGACCCGACAGGCGACCATCTACT
>JAEEGF011689140.1_pt1 | contig 11283 bp, 7 predicted proteins | sample 9134171 | NCBI WGS metagenome assembly JAEEGF01 (sample SAMN16246542, study PRJNA631951) | gut metagenome | biome: gut microbiome; feature: rumen; material: AP-attached | host: Bos | place: Iran: Karaj | collected 2018-10
CTGAACCGGTTCCGCCATAGATGGGGTTGGTTGATGACCAGCCAAATACGTTTACCTTGGTTCCTGATGCAAGAGGAAGAGCAGCCCCATCGTTCTTAAGAAGAACTATGCCCTCCTCTGCGATCTGTGTGCAGAGTTCCTTGGCTTTCTCGGAGGATTCCTCAGAGATCTTGCCTCCGCCCATGGCCATGTTTACCATTGAGTAAACAGGTCCCATTAAGATGTTTGTTACGACAATTACCAGTGTCAGAAGAAATACAAGCCATGCCTGCTTTCTGACAAAGCCCTTTAAAGGCTTCTTGATCGCAACTGCTGCGATGGTGCAGATGATTGCTGCTAAGAGTACCACGCCGATTATTACCAGCTGTGGGATCATTGTTTGTAGTACGGCAATGACGTCCGCGATGTTGATAGATAACATTTCTTTTTCTCCTTCCCTTATAAAACAGTGGTTGTTTTATTTATCTAAAAGAGTGGTCAGCTCTTTTTGATCTGTATTCAGCCCCCGCCGGTCTCCGGGGACGGGATAGTGGTCCATTCTTCAGTTCCTGGGTGTCTCCGGGAAAATGATCTTGTTTACAAAGAAGAACACAATCATGGATACTCCTCCGTTGAGCACTGTGGTTCCTATGTTGTAGAGCCATGCAGGAACGAACATTCCCGCAACAGCCACCCATATGCAGTTGATGGAGTTAACGATGCAGGTGATCACGATGAAGGCCAGCACATACCATGCGATCTGTTTGCCGGGCTTGTCGTGGTTCCTGAACACGAACAGCTTCTGAATGGGGAAGTTGATGCACTCACCGATGATCATGGCAATCATGTATGCAGTGAAATATGCAAGTCCCCCGTGAGCCTGGTCATAACCGAGGATGTTCCACTCAAAGGTCTCTCCGAAAAGAGTCACCGGAATCCCGGGCCATCCAAAACTCCTGTCTCCCATAAAGGCAAAGGCCGCAGGGAGAAAGGTCAGAAGCAGATATTTGAACACTGTTATGGCGTTACTTACTATTACGAAGAGTCCGCCTTCTCTCACCCATTTGGCTATTGCCGGGTGTTTTTCTGCAAAATCATTCCAAAACTTCATTTTTCATTCCTCTCATTTTTGAATCTTAGCTTCATAGGCCTTGTTCTTCTTGCCGTTCCTGAAGTAGCCGCCTATTATGGTGCCCAGGCCCTTGAAGAAGTGCCCGTTCACCAGATTCACGATACCGTCCACCATTTCCATGCTTACAGCGCCGCCGGTCATCTTGGCCATGGCCCTGAAGGGCATGTTGTAGATGAAAAGAATGTTCAGATCAGGCGTGCCCTTGTCGTCAGCTTTTTTCTTCATGGCTGTGAGACGGTTGTAGGCAAATCTTGCAAGTCCGCTCTTGGCGTAGTACATCTGGCAGATGGCATCGTTCTTATTAAGAAGTCCCGACCACTTGCCGTCAGGAATTGGCCTTCCAAGAAGCTTTGCAAACTCATTATCAGAAACGTTCTCAATCTTTCCGGAGTAGTATGCCGGCATCTCAGCTTTATCATAAGGATAAAGATCTGTGGTCTCTGCCTTCATTATCTGAGAGGTGAGGTGGATCCTTGCGCTGCTTGAGCCAACCATGATCTGGTAGCTTCCATCCTCAACTTCCCACTTGCCTGTCTTAACGTTGAAATATCTGAAAGTCTTGTCATCGAAGGGGATAGTAACCTCTTTGCTCTCGCCTGCCTTGAGAAATACCTTGGCAAAGCCCTTGAGTTCTTTTGCCGGCCTGAAAACCTTGCCACCCGGAAGCGACACATAGAGCTGTGCAACTTCCGCTCCGTCGCGGTCGCCTGCGTTCTTGATGGTGAAGGTGGCACCCTCATCATTTACAGAAAGGCCGCTGTACTCAAAGGTTGTATAGGAGAGCCCAAATCCAAAGGGATAAAGAACAGGTACCCCTGCTGTGTCATAATATCTGTAACCGACGTAAGGTCCTTCCCTGTACTCGGAAGTCCTCTCGCGGCTTGGGTAGTAGCGATAAACCGGTGTATCCTCAAGACGCCTTGGGATGGTCTCAGAGAGCTTGCCCGAAGGGTTGACCCTTCCTGTGAGGATATCCAGGACAGCTCCTGCACCGGCCTGTCCGTTCAGGTAGCAATGAAGCATTGCCTTGAAATAGTGGTGCCAGGGCATCTCGATTGCAGAGCCTGCGCTGATGATACCCACCAGATTGCTGTTGGCGCCGCCAAGCTCCTGTAAGAGCTCGATCTGATTCTGAGGTATCCTCATGTGAGTCCTGTCCATTCCCTCAGACTCGGAGTCCTCATTAAGGCCAAAGAAGAACAGCACGATATCTGCCTTCTGAGCCAGATCCAGAGCCTCTTTCCTTGTCTCTGCATCTGCCTGACCGTTTCTTGAGTAGCCCCTGCTCATACCTACAACCTGAAGGTCATAGCCTGAAACCAGCTCTGAAACAGTCTCTATCTTAGTGGGATTTACCAGCGATGAGCCGGCTCCCTGATATCTTGGAACAAAGGCGAAATCTCCGATAATGGCAACCTTGGCTCCGGGTTTAAGAGGAAGGATGCTCTCCTCGTTCTTTAAAAGAATTGTGCTCTCAGCCGCAGCCTGTCTTGCTATGGCATGATGCGCGTTCTTATCAAAGTCATCTGCTTTATTCTGTGCGTTCACATAGAGTGTCATGACTGCGTCAAGAAGCTCATCAACTCTCTCGTCCAGATCCTTCATTGTGATCTTGCCTGAGTTCACCGCATCCACCAGCTCTCTTGCGGAGTCAAGTCCGGGATTGGGCATCTCAAGGTTTGAGCCTGCCGCAACACCGAGGGCGTGGTCGTTACTTGCGCCCCAGTCGGTGATCACGATTCCGTCGAATCCCCACTCGTCCCTGAGGATCTCTTTTAACAGATGCTTATTCTCATTGGCATAGGTGCCGTTGACCTCGTTGTAGGCGCTCATGATGGTCTTGGCCTTGCCCTCTTTGACTGCGATCTCAAAGCCAGTCAGGTAGATCTCGCGAAGAGTTCTCTCATCAACCACTGAGTTCATGGCCATTCTTCTAAGCTCCTGGGAATTCACCGCAAAGTGCTTGGGACAGGCGTAAACACCCTGGGACTGGATGCCCCTTACGTAGGATGCTGCCATCTTACCAGCTAGGTAGGGGTCCTCTGAGAAATATTCAAAATTCCTTCCGCAGAGAGGACTTCTTTTTATATTGAGGCCCGGTCCAAGGAGCACGTTGACGCCCTCTGCCATGGCCTCTTCGCCGAGAGTCTCGCCAAGCTTCTCGCCCAGTTCCTCGTTCCAGCTGTTGGCAACTGTTGCAGCTGTGGGGAAGCATGTTGCGGGAAGTGAAGCATTGAGCCCCAGGTGATCCCCTGCTCCGGCCTGCTTTCTGATGCCGTGAGGTCCGTCAGAGCAGAAGATTGAAGGAATCCCAAGTCTCTCAAAGTCCCTGGTCTGCCACTCTCCCTTTCCACTTAAAAAAGCTGCTTTTTCTTCGATCGTCATCTTCGAGATAATGTCCTGATACTTCACAATTTCACCTCTCACCAAAGTTTTGAATGCTGAATTATTAGCTAAATGCGTCGGGCTGCAGATCACAGCGCAGTCCTTCGCATGTCATTGCCTTATGGTCTTATGCTAACACAATAAAAAAATCGTGCCGTTTTTGTCACAAACGGTACGATTTTTGTCATGAACTGCAAATTTATTCATTTAGATTCCGGTCACAGGTACTTCTCAGGATACATCTGACTGCATCCCCTGTGTGCCCAGATATTCATTGTAAGCTCCTTTATTCTACAATTCTTTCTTCTATATAGGTGGCAGATCCGTAGGCCTTGATCGGATTGCCGTTCTCGTCAAATTCAGTGGTATAGCGCACGATAAACGGCACGCGCTCTCTGGTGAGCGGGATCACAGCTTCAAGGAAAGGTTCTCCCTCCTCGAGCCGTCGATGCCATTCCCTGTACATATCCGCATAATCCGGCGGGAAAATACCCATAGCAATTGCAGGCTCGGGATAATCTTTCAGAAGCGGCGGAAGCCCAAGATCACGGATGCATCTGAAGCATGGCCGCATCTCTCTGGTAGCAATGTCATACTCCCAGGCATAGATGTTCGCATGCTCACTGGCATGTCTGAATCGCCTCTCACTCTCTGCCACTTCTTCAAAGTTAGTTTTCTCTTTGGTGACATTGTGCACCAGAGCATAGATAATGTACTGATCCTCTGCCCTTCCAATGACCCTCATGAAAGTCCTTATGCACACCCTGTCTTCGCCGCAGCACTTGGAATTGAGCACTCGCCAGGTGTCACACCTCTCCTCCTCACCGGACTCGATCGCTCTTGTTATTGTCTGCTCGTAAATAGTCCTGCTCTGAGGATCAAAATATTTCCAAGGATTGTTATCTATGAAATCCTTCTCCGAGATATTCATGCCAACCTCAGTCACGTACTTGTGGTTGACCCTTATAACCTCCATCTCTCCCCGCTTATAGAAAAAGATCGCTGCGCCTCCGACATAATTGTTGAAGATCAGCGTCTCAAGGGAATTGGGATCCCAGAATTTCTCGGCATCAAAAGTATCTACGAGCTTAAGGGATGCTGCAGTCGCCTCATGCTGCGTAGCAATGAGCTTCTCCAGAAACTCTTTCTCCGGAACGGGCTTGGAGTAAAGGTAACCCTGAACGTAGTTACTTCCAATGCTCTTCATGAAATCCGCCTGCTCAAGAGTCTCAACGCCCTCAGCGATTATGGGGGTCTTGAGCCATTTGGTCATCTGAACGATGGACCTTAAGATTATGCCGCCTCTTCCGCCGATGTCGCCGTTGATAAAATTAAGGTCCAGTTTGATCACGTCCACAACCAGGTCTTTTAATATATTAAGAGACGAATAGCCGCTGCCAAAATCGTCCATCTCAACCACATAACCATACTTGTGGAATCTATCGATCACGGAACTCACAAGCTCCATTCCGCCTATAGCGGAGGTCTCTGTCAGCTCAACACGTATGAGCCTCACAGGTACATCAAGTTCTGCGCGGATCCTCTCAACCTCTTCCACGTAGTCATGCTTGTAGATATCGTTTCTGGACATGTTAAAAGAGATGGGAACTGTGGGGATACCATTGTCGAGGCAATAGCGCTGAAATCTACAGGCCATTCGGGCCATCTGAATATCTGCCCTGTAAAGGATGTCATTCTGCTCCAGGACCGGAATAAAATCGGAAGGATACTGCATCCCGTCCACCGGATCCTGCCAGCGCATCAGTGCCTCTGCGCCCGTCATCCTTCCTGTCGAGTGATTGTATTGCGGCTGATAGTAGGCAAAAATATAGCCTTTTGCCAAAGCCTCATCATATCTCTCAAGAAACTCTCCTGCAGTCAGTCTTCGCGGCATACGTCACCTCCGTAAGAAACAACACAAAAGCCCTCCAATCATATTTTAAAAGATTGGGAAGGCTTTTACAACAGGGTTAATCCCAGTATTCATCTGCATTTGTGAGTTTTTATCTCATGATTTTGGTCATGTCTATATATAGTGATTTATTATGTTTTGTTTATAATCGGTAATTATTTCTTTTCAGAGAATTTATTCTTTCTTAATCGTTTTCGTAACTTTTTCGTTCTATACTATATCTTGTGTTCAGATGAAAAAAAGTTGAGTATTGATCCAACGAGTGGATCAAGAGGGAGAAAAAAATGAAAAAAGAAAGAAAAGACAACATACTGATTTTTAACAGGATAACAGATACAGCTCTTGCAACAATAATTCTCGGCATCGCCATGGTGGTCTTTGGCCTGTCCATGATAGCAGGAAGCATCATAAGCTTAAGCCTTGGCTATCGCCTCATAGACAGCACATCAAGCCTTCTTCTGTTTGCACTGCTTCACGGAATCGGTTTTGTAGCCGACGGGATCATGCTTGCAGCATTCTGCATCCTTGTAGCCACAACCAATCCGCTCTCAAGTCGCATGCAGGTGCTTCGCATCGCCGGCATCGTGCTCACAGTATACAATGCCATAAACCTTATTGCCGGCATATTCCTTGGGACAAACGGTATGGGATTTGTTGTGTCAGCAGCCTGCCTGCTGATCTCATCCATGCTTGTACTTCTTACAAACAAGCTCATAACCAAGGCCCAGAGTCTTGTTTCTTCCAAGGCTCCTGCAGCCGTTTATAATCTTAAAAAAGCAGGTTGAGCTGATCACAGCTCAACCATCACCTTAATATACTCCTGCGTTTTATCTCTCATAAGTTCCAGTCCCCCGGACATATCTGCAAGAGAAAACCTGTGGGTGATCAGGTCTGACGGCCTGGGCGCGCTGCGTTCGACCTCCCTTGCCATATGCCATTCCACAAGTCTTTCAAGAGCATAAGTCCAGTCATCCGGAAACGAAGAATTCCATGTTCCCTTAAGGCTCATCTGCCTTCGAAGTATCTTCCAATAGACATCCCTTGATAATTCCATATCCCCGGCAGGATTCCCCACAAGCATTATCTTTCCCAGAGGGCCTGTCAGATTCACAGCCTGTGTATAGCTGTCAGACCTTCCGATGCACTCAAAGTAATAATCTGCGCCATGTCCACCTGACTTCTCCAGAACAAACTCTTCAGGATCAGTGCTTCGCACATCGCAGAAGTCTCCTTCATCATAGCCAAGCTTCATCAGTTTCTGCTTCTGGATATCCTTGTTTCCTATGCAAAAGACCTTTCGGTAGCCCGCATCCTTTATGAACATAGCCGCCAAAAGCCCGATGGTTCCAAGACCGCAGATCACGATCGAGGGCTCTTTTTCAGGATCAGAAAGTGATAATCCGGGGAATACCCACTGCTTGGAGCCGTCACCGGCCTCAACTCTGTCAATGAGACCAATTCCGCGAATCGCATGAATCGCAACACACATAGGCTCAAGCATCGCTGCCTCATCATCTTCGATCACATCAGGTATCGGGATCAGATTCCAGGCGGGAGCGCAGAGATATTCTGCAAATCCGCCATCAGAGCGGGAACCAAGGTAGTCGTAGTTCTCACACATCTCATAGTGCCCTGAAAGACATTGCGGGCACTTCTTACATGGAATAAGAGGGAAAATACCGACTCTTTTCCCCACAAGGTCAGGTCGCTCCTCGCATTTTTCTACAACTCCGCACATCTCATGCCCCGGAATAAGAGGCATATTGTGCGCTCCTGTCCTGTATACTCTGGGAATGTCCGATCCGCAGATGCCGCATCTTGTAACTCTTACCAGCGCTTCACCCGTCCCTGGAGCAGGTGTCTCTTTCTGCTCGTATCTGATGTCTCCTATATCAAAAAGAATCTGTGCATTCATTCTGCACCTCCCTGATAATGCCTTAAAATCCGTTTCTTACCTGATCACACCTCGACAAGGTGCTTTAAATATACCAAACAGGTAGCTGTAAAACATTGTCCCGTAGCATTCCCGGTTCAGGACAAGTACAGATAACAGCTCCCATTCCCCGTTTCTTTTCCCCTACCTTATCCAGTACTTCAAATGCTCCGGTCATATTGGCAGTAACTTTGCTATTTGCTTTAATCTCAACAGGGTACAGTATTCCATCTTTTTCAATGATAAAATCTATCTCTGATTCCTTGTTCTGAACCTTGTCTTTTCCTCTATAATAAGAAACATAATATCTATAATCTAAACCTGCATTAGAATAAGATTTTAATATCTCCGAAATAACATAAGTCTCAAAAAATGCACCACTCATTGCACCATTGGCAAGGGTTTCAGCTGTCAGCCATCTTGTCAGATATGCAGCGAGTCCCGTATCCCTGAAATATAACTTAGGGGTCTTTATTGCTCTTTTGAGCGCTGACGGTCTATATGGTTCCAATATATATATGATTCCTGAAGCCTCAAGAATTGAGATCCATTTTTTGACAGTATCTGCATCTTTTCCAATCTCGTCAGCTATGTTGGAATAATTGAGCATCTCACCGGTACGTGCAGCGCAGGAAATCATAAATCTTCTGAAGGAATCAAGATCCTGTACTGCCGAAAGCTCTCTGACATCCCTTTCCAGATATGTCTTAACATAATTAGAAAAGAACATCTGCCAGTCCATTTTAGAATTTTGAAGCTCAGGATATCCTCCTGTATGTATTCTTTCCCATATGTTTGAAACAGAGTGTGCAGTCTCAGCTCTTTCCCTGACATATTCCATTGTTGGAATAAATGGCTTCAAAAATGAATCCTTCATTATCTCTCTAAGCGACAACGGCGCCAGCTCGATAATACTTACCCTTCCTGCCAGAGAATCTGATGCCATCTCCATAAGTTTAAAAGGCTGTGATCCTGATAGAATATACTTACCGGTTGTATCATCTTTATCACATTCCATCTTAATATAACGAAACAGATTCGGAACACGCTGAACCTCATCAAAAAAAACAGGCGGCCTGTTCAGGTCTAAAAAAACATTCGGATTTTCATTGGCCTGGTCTTCCAAAAACTGATCATCAAAGCATACAGATTTCCTATCCGGAAAAAGTACCCTGACCACTGTAGACTTACCTGTCTGCCTTGCTCCGGTAACCAGCACAGTCTTGAACATCTGCTCAGCTGCAAGTATTGTGTTTTCCACATGTCTATGAATATATTCCATTACATACCTCTAAAAAATGGCTAATTCCGATTCCAATTCGGAATTAGCCATATTATAACATTTTCAATATCGCATGTAAATATACTGTATTAGGAAAATCAATATCCCAATATTTCCTTCGCTCTCTCCAGATCCTCATCTGTCGTGACCTTGAAATTACGCTGGTCTCCCGGGATCATTGCAACATCCATACCTGCCATTATCGCAGGCTCCGTGGAACCCTTGATAAGCAGAATCCTGTCAGGAAGAAGCTCCTCATTGGCCTTAAGATACTTCTCAAACCTGAAAGCTTCCGGGGCCTGTCCGGCGTAAATGCAGTTGCGGTTTAACAGCTCGTCAACTTTTTTGCCGCTGCGCGAAAAGTAAACCGTGTCTTTCATCGGAAGGACCGGCATCGCACCATCGTGGTCCTCCAGGGCTTTGAGACACTCATCGATATCTTCCACAGTGACAAAGGGTCGCGCCGCATCGTGGATGATCACACCGTCCATGCTGCCAAAGGCGCTGTGGACCATGTACTTTGAACAATTGCCATTCTCCTTCGTGTCGGCACTGACATTGGCGCTGTCATCGTTTTCTTTTGCACAGTCAAGGAGCTTCTGAATGTCGATGAGCGCATTGTATATGGACATCTGCCTGTTTTCACCGGGGTCGGAAAACCCCAGGAACTTCTGGGATATTGGGGACTTTGGATCTTCAAACAGCTCGTTTTCAATTCTTTCACGCCACTGCCCGGCAGCTACGATCTGGTAGTTGTCCACCATATCGCTGTCCGCAAAGGGCCTGATGCTGTGAATGATCATCATCTGCCCGGAGAGTTCGATGAACTGCTTGGGTATGTCAGATGATATTCTGCTGCCGGTGCCACCGGCAAGGATTATCGCGATGTTCACAGGGCGCCTCCTTTATTACTGAGCGTGACTGAATTTCTCAATCATCACCTTGATAGAAACCACCGGGAATGGTTTCTGCTGTTATGAAATGAACCACCGGGAACCGTCTCCGGTGGTTCCTGGTGGTCACATATCAGTTATCATCGCTATCAAAAAACTCGACTCCATCCGATTCAGGCGGTTTTGCATCCGGAGGGGCGGGCGTTTCAGGAATGAGGATGGTATCTCCATCGGAAGTAATCTCTACAGTGTCTTTTGACTCTGCAGCCTCATCCGCCCCGGTTTCGGCACCTTTTGTATCGACAATATCAGAATCTTCAGTGCTTCCCCCTGCGTTTTCCTCATCACCGGATACTTCTTCAGCTTCAACTTCAGTTTCAGCTTCAGCTCCAATTCCATTATCATTATCACTCTTTGGCATCTCTGCAATCCGTTCTAATGCCAGTCTAAGAACTTCTTCTTTGATCAGGCGCTCAAGTTCTTTCTCTTTCAGCTCCTCAAACTTCACCTGGAGGAGCTCCAATAGCTTCTCCTCCACAAGTTCCGATTCCTTTACCAGCTTGAAAACCTCGAACTCCTCACGGTCCTCCAGCAGACGTGCTCTAAGCTCAGCCTCCAGCTGCTCCGTCAGGTTATCCCAATCAGAGAGGATGGGCTCAACCTTCCAGCTGAAGTTTATGATGGGCCTGGACATTACGCCACTCCAATCAGCCTCAGTGTTACATGCTCCGACTACTCCAAAAGAATATGAATCAAATATTGAGTCCTCCTTGGGCTCTGCTATTTCTGAATCCATCAGATCAGCATCGTCGTTGCTATCTTCATCATCTGTCTCAGAAGTCTCGGAATCCACCAGTTCTATAACTTCATCAGCATCTGCGTCATCCGTCTCGCCAGTTTCAGAATCCATCAGTTCCGCGGCATCATTGTCTTCTTCCGGATTCTCAACATCATCACTGTTTTCCGTACTCTCCCCGTCATCCGTCTCCGGTATCTCTGCGCCATCTTCGGACTCTACCGCTTCCTCCACCATAGTATAGGAGTACTTGCCGGTGGTCTCATTATACTTGAAAACATATGTCCCCTCAGGAACAGGCCTGAGCACAGTTTCGATGACAGCGTCGCCATAGCTGGATATCACTGCCGCAACGCCCGTATCATCAGCCAGTGCCATAAAGAGCCCCGGCTCATTACCACTCAGCTCATAGGTACTTCCAACCAGCGGAACAGACTCCGGATTTCTGATATTGGCAGTTATGATCAGTTTGACAGGGACATTGCCCTTATTGATAAAATTGATCATGTCACTTCTGTGGGAGAAGTCGTATTCACTATCCGTATTCTTAAAGAGCACACTGGCGCCTTCTTCAACGGTCCCTTCAGGCGAAGTCTGATATAAAAGGTTCATTGGATCAATAATAAAATCAAAGGGGCTGTTCTCTCCAAGAATCGGAAGCTGGGTTTTTACTATATCCACGGGATGTTCCTCCACCATCTCCCGCAGATACTTCACCTTGACGCTCTTTATCTCCCTGCCGTCTTCAAGAACGAAGGTCTCTTCACTGATTATCTCAGACAGCTGGTCGGCAGGCTCAACCCCGTCGTTAGCCGCATCTTCCGAAGCGTCCTCTAGAGCTTCCCCAGTACTCTCCTCAACACTGTCTTCATCGAAATCCGGGAGATCTTCTTCGTCATAATCCTGAAGCGTTTCTTCGCCAGAATCCTGGGTGTAGTTTTCATCTACGATGATTGCCTGCCCGTTTTCGT
>JAEEGF012304125.1_pt1 | contig 11282 bp, 5 predicted proteins | sample 9134171 | NCBI WGS metagenome assembly JAEEGF01 (sample SAMN16246542, study PRJNA631951) | gut metagenome | biome: gut microbiome; feature: rumen; material: AP-attached | host: Bos | place: Iran: Karaj | collected 2018-10
GTGGGCACTTACAAGGTGGAGGCGCTGATTGACGAACACTACATCGACCGCGTCACGGCCGGCTTGGAGGCCACTTTCGAGCGCCAGGGCGACACCTTCTCCACCGTCATCCGGAAAGTCTATCCGGAGGTCCGCGACGGCAAGTTCAAGGCCGATTTCAAGTTCAACGGCGAGCAGCCGGACAACATCCGCGCCGGCCAGACCTATTACCTGAACCTCCAGCTGGGCCAGCCCGAAGAAGCCGTCATCATCCCGCGCGGCACCTTCTACCAGAAGACCGGCGGTAAGTGGATCTATGTGGTCAATAAGGACGGCAACAAGGCCGTCAGGCGGGACATCCGCATCGGCCGCCAGAACCCCCAGTACTACGAAGTCCTGGAAGGCCTGGAGCCGGGCGAGAAGGTCATCACCTCCGGGTATGATACCTTCGGAGAGAGCGATGTGTTAGTTTTCTAGTGTCAAGCTGAACCATGATTATCCTTTTGAAACCGGTCAGGATCATCCTGCTGATACCGTTCTTGATTGTCTTGGTATGAAGAGTTTCTGGAATTTCCTGAGGAAGAACAGGCTGTACGGGGCGGTGAACCTCGTGGGACTCACGGTGTCGATGGCGTTCGTTCTCCTGCTGGCGGTGTATGTCCGGCGGCAGCTCTCCACGGATTCCTTCCAGGAGAACGCGGACCGCATCTATGTGATCGCCAACGAGAATAATGTGTCCATGGCCTACTGGCTGGACAAGCATCTGAAGAACAATTTCCCTGAAATCGAGAAGGGCTGCTGTGTCGCGCAGATGTCGGATGCCTTCCGGTATTCCATCGGCGGAGAGACCGTCTATGGCAGTACCATGGCGGCCGACAGCACCTTCTTCGACATCTTCAGCTACGACCTGGTGGCCGGAAACAGATCCGACTGGAGCGTTTCCTGGGATCGCTGCATGGTGAGCCGGGTGTTTGCCAGCGCCCATTTCGGAGAGAAAGATCCCATCGGCCAGATCCTGACTTTTGAAGATGTCAATGATGGCGAGCCGGCGCAACTGACCGTCTGCGGCGTTTACGAGGATTTCGGCAATTCCATCCTCAAGGCGCCGGACGTGCTGGTCCGCGGCGAGATGATGCCGAAGACGAACCCGTCCCACAACGAGTACATGGGCAATGCCGCTGCCGGTATCTGTTTCGTCATGACCTATCCCGAAGCCGATTTCAATGCCAAGCATGACGACCTGCTGGACTGGCTTGAAAAGAACTTCTGGGTCTATCAGAGCAACCACGACCAGGTCCGTATCATCCCGCTGAGGGATGTGTATTTCCTGGAAAACGGAAATTACGACTGGAGCGGAACGATTCAATTCGGCAACCGGGCCTTCGTGGACCTGCTGCTGGCCATGTGTCTGCTCCTGCTGGCGTTCGCTATCCTCAACTATATCAACATGACGACGGCCCTGATGGGCTTCCGCGCCAAGGAAATGGCTACCCGCAGGCTGGTGGGCGCGGATAAGCGGGGCATTTTCCTGAAAGTCATCATCGAGAGTACCGTCCTTTGCGGCATTTCCATGGCGCTGGCCGTCCTGCTGGCCGAGGCGCTGTCGCCGTCGGTCTCCCGGATGCTGGTATATCCGGTGTCCGTTTTCAAGGCCATTACTCCGGGGAATGTGCTGCTTGTCCTGGCTTTTGTCGTCGTGCTGGGTATCCTGGCCGGGATTGTTCCGGCGCTGCTCATCCAGCGGGCCCAGCCTATCGAAATCGTCCGGGGAACGCTCCGGCTCAAGACCAAGACCGTCTATAGCAAAGTCATCATCATCGTGCAGAATGTCGTTACGGTCGTAATGCTGGTCTGCGCATTCACGATGTGGCTCCAGATCCGTCACATGATCTCTGCGGACCTGGGATACAACACCAAGGATATCCTGGTGGTCGGCAATGAATTCGGGCAGTCCGGGGCCCTCCGCCCGATGGTGGACCGTCTCAGGGCGGAAACCTGTGTCGAGGAAGTGGGGCAGGGTAACGGTATTCCGCTCATGGGAACAAACAATCTAACCATGGAAGTGAGTGAAGGAAACTGGGTGTCGTTCCAGCAGATTAAAGGCGATGACGCGTATTTCCGGATTCTCGGCCTGAAGGTGAAACAGGACAATCACCAGGACGCCTGGTGGCTTAATGAATATGCTTTCAAACAGATAGGAATCGACGAGTCCGCGACGGAATACATAATGAAAGACAATGGTACGAGACCCATCGGCGGCGTGTATTACGATTTCAAGATCCGTCCGCTGGAGTCGGCGCAGAGCGCGGCCATGATTTACAACTGGGGAGAGAGCCCGGATGAAACCTATCCATGGACACTGCTGGTGAAGACGGTTGGTAATCACGGTGAGGCCCGGAAGAGGGTGGAGGCCATTGCGGCGGAGGTGTTCCCCGACCGGTTGTTTGACGGCGAGTATATCGAGGAGCTGATCGAGGATGGCTTCAAGGATGAACGCCGCGTGCTGGACATCGTGTTCATCTTCACGCTCCTTTCCATCCTGGTATCGGCCCTGGGCCTCTTTGCGATGAGTTCCTATTACATGCAGCAGGAGATCCGCAGCGTTTCCGTCAAGAAAGTCTTCGGCGCCGATTATTCCGGCGTGCTGAAGGAGCTGATCCTGTCGTTCATGAAAATGGTGGGAATCGCATTTGTCCTCGGCATCCCCGTCGCATGGTTCATCATGCATCGCTGGCTTTCCCACTATGGCCACCGCATCGACCTGTACTGGTGGATCTTCGCGGCCGCCGGCCTGATCGCCGCCCTTATCGCGGCCGTCTCCGTCCTCTACCAGAGCATCCATACCGCCCGAACCAACCCGGCCGAGGCGTTGAAAAAAGAATAGAAGAGATGAGAGTGTTCAGAAAGACAGGCGTTTCGACGCTGATCAACATCCTCGGTATGAGCGTCGCTTTCGCGGCGGCGATGATCCTCCTCGTGCGGGTGCACTGGGATCTCAGATTCAATGCTAATTTTGAAGGGCATAAACAGGTGTTCCGGATGGAACAAGACTGGGATCATGACGGACATTTCTCCACGACTTTCCCCCGGCCGCTCATCGAACTTATCCGCGGGATGTCCTCCGATGTCGAGGCCGTGGCGACGACGGCTACATGGGGTGACTGGAACCTCGCCCGGGAGGAAGATCCCGGTTCGGGCGTCACGGTGTCCCGATGCCTGGCCGACAGCTCGATCTTCCGGGTTTTCCCTTTCAAATGGATCGAGGGTTCCGCCCGGGAATTCGACGCTCCGTCGACCCTCGTCCTCGACCGGACTGCCGCCCGGACCTTTTTCGGCGACGAACCGGCCGTCGGTCAATTCCTCCAGTTGGGAGACGGTACCCGTCTGCGCGTCGTGGGCGTCTATGAAGACATGCCCGCCAATTCCAGCGTTTCCTACCGGTCATTCGCGTCTCTGGGCACCCGGTTCCTGGAGGATGGTTCGGAGTGGTCTTTCTCCTCGTACCTGAAGTTACGCCATCCGAAAGACGCGAAAGCCACGCAGAAACAGCTGACGGAATCCTTGCTCTCCTATTTTGCCGGAGAAGAGGCGAACGACAAAGAGCGGGAAGAATTCCGCCGGGAATACCGGATCGTCAATCTGCACAAGGCCTATTTCGAGAGAGACCTGGACAGCGGTGTCGCCAGCGTCAACAAGTCGCTGACCATCACCCTGCTGGCCATCGCCATCCTGCTGATCGTCATCGCGATCATCAACTTCATCAATTTCTCCTTCGCGGAGATTCCGTTCCATATCAAGAGCATCAACACCCGTAAAGTGCTTGGTGAGGGCCGCAGTTCACTCGTTGCAAAGCAACTTCTGCGTGCCGCTTGCCTGGCCCTGGTCGCCTTCGGCTTCGCCTGCCTGTTCATGCGTGTCGTCGCCGGCATGTCCTGGGCCTCGGCCATCGCCGCGGTCATGAAGCCTCGGGATTACGCTGCCATCCTCCTCCCGATGCTGGGCGTGACCCTCGCCGCCGCCGTCATTGCCGGCCTTGCTCCCGCGCTCTACTCGACGTCGCAGCCCACTGCCATGGTACTGAAGGGCTCCTATGCGATGAGTGTCAAGGGCAATGCCTTGCGCAACGTCCTGATCGGCCTGCAGTTTTTCCTCTCGTTCGTCTTTATCTTACTGGGCGTGTACGTCGACAAACAACTCCGTTTCATGCAGAATAAGGACATGGGGTTCCGCCAGGATCAGGTCCTGCAGGTGTGGTGCGGCCAAAATGCCGGCGCACAGCTGAAAGCGCTGGAAAGCCGTCTGTTGCAGAATCCGTCCATCCTCGGGATGACGGCATGCGACAATTTCATCGTCGGGGACACGCGGATGGGATGGGGCCGTACGGCCGATGACGGGACCCAGGTCAATATGGAGGTGCTGCCGGTGGCGGATGATTTCATCGATTTCTTCGGTCTCCAGATCGTGGACGGACGTGGTTTCCTCCCGTCCGACAACCAGAGCGAAAGCGGCTGCTTCGTCGTCAACGAAGCTTTCCTGCGACGCTACCCGCAGTTCCGTGTGGGCAGCTATATCGAAGGACACATCGCCCCGTCTCCCATCGTCGGTGTCGTGAAAGATTTCTATTCCAAGTCTTTGCATAACAGCATCGAGCCCCTGGCGCTTTATTGCTGGGGTGCCGCTCCCTGGCGCGAACACAGCATCATCTATGTCCGCGTCATGGAAGGGGCGGATTTCAAGTCCGTGTCCGATTATATCAAGGAATCGATCTGCGTGCTGGATCCGACGATGATCCCGAACCAGGTGAGCGTTCGCCGTCTCAGCGAATGGATCGGGAGCATGTACACGGTCGAGTCGATGCTCCGGCGTCTGGTATCCATCGCGTCGGTGGTCGCCCTGCTGATCGCCATCATCGGCATCATCGGCCTGGTCTTCTTCGAGACGCAGTCTCTCCGCAAGGAGATTGCCGTGCGTCGGGTCAACGGTGCCACGGTGAGTGACATCCTGCGGCGGATCAACCGCAAATACCTGACGATTGCGGCCATCAGCTTTGCCCTCGCCGTGCCGTTCGCCTATTTCTTGATGGTCGGCTGGCGGCAGAGTTTCGTCAGCCAGTCGCCCATCTCGGTGTGGATTTTCCTGGCCACGTTCGCCCTGGTTGCGGCAGTCACGCTTGCGGTGGTGACGCTCCAGAGCTGGCGGGCCGCGAATGCCAATCCGGTCGATTCACTAAAGAATGAATAAAACTACAGATAATAATAACTAATTAAATATCAACAAATTATGATTCAAGTTTCCAACCTTAGCAAAGTCTTCCGCACGGAAGAGATCGAGACCACCGCGCTCAATGGCGTCACCTTCGAAATCAAGGACGGCGAGTTCGTCGCCATCATGGGCCCTTCCGGTTGCGGCAAGTCAACGCTGCTGAACATCCTCGGCCTGCTGGACAATCCCACCAGCGGAAGCTACAAACTGCTGGACACCGAGGTGGCGAACCTCAAGGAGAAGGAGCGCACCAAGTTCCGCAAGGGTAACATCGGCTTCGTGTTCCAGAGCTTCAACCTGATCGACGAACTCAATGTGTATGAGAACATCGAGCTCCCGCTGCGTTACCTGAACATCAGCGCCGCCGAGCGCAAGCAGAAGGTGACGGACATCATGAAGCGGATGAACATCAGCCACCGTGCCAATCACTTCCCGCAGCAGCTCTCCGGCGGTCAGCAGCAGCGCGTGGCCATCGCCCGTGCCGTCGTCGCCGGCCCGAAGCTGATCCTCGCGGATGAGCCTACCGGTAACCTCGACTCCAAGAACGGCAAGGAAGTCATGGACCTGCTGAAGGAACTGAACCAGGAAGGAACCACCATCGTGATGGTGACTCACTCCCAGAAGGACGCCCTCTGCGCCCAGCGTACCATCGACCTGTTCGATGGCCAGATTGTCTCCGACGTCAGAAACGAATTGTAATTAGATGCCCGAACAGGTCGGGCATGACGAGAGCAGATGAAAAGTTACCTGAAATTCCTCTCCCGCAACAAGCTGTACACCGCCATCGAGTTCATCGGGCTGGCGGTGAGCCTGGCGTTCGTGATCCTGATCGGAGCCTATGTCCGCCAGCAGTGGCGGGTGGCCCGAGGCTATCCGGAATGGAAGAATACCTATGCCGTAGGCCTCGATAACAGGACTGTGGAGATGGCACCGAAAAGTGGCTTGGCGGAATTGTTGAAGGAGAGTGTTCCGGAGATCGAAAAGGCGTCGGTCTATTCGTACCTGGGCACCGAAGGAAGTCTCGGGAATGTTTCCTTTTATAACAAAACAATCGCCGTTGTCAATCCGGACTTCCTGGAGATGTTCCCCGTCCGGTGGGTGTCCGGGAATCCTGAGGGGCTGCTGGAGTCGCATACCGTGGCGGTCACGGAGCGGTTCGCTCAGGAGCATTTTCCGGGAGAGGAAGTCCTCGGCAAGATCTGGGAGGACAGGGACGGACAGCACCACACGGTGGTTGCCGTGTTCAGGGATCTCGGGGCGTCGATCTTTCCGAGCAAGGATCTCGTTTTCCTGCAGGTCTATGCGAACGAACCGTTGTCCCGGGGGTATAGCGGTTCGACGACCTGTTTCGTCCGGAGCGACGAGCTGGAGGAGAAGCTGACCGTCGATATCGACGCAGTCCTGGAAGCCCATCTCCGGAACAGTTGGAACCGCGATGAGACGCGGGTAATGAAGAATGGTTCCATCGAGCGGATGGACCGCCTGTACTTCTCCGACTTGAATAACGGCCGTTGTCTTTTGAAGGGAAACCGGTCCCTGCTCCGGATGCTGTCGGCCGTCGTGCTGCTGCTCCTGCTGTCCGCCATCTTCAATTACATCAACCTCAGTTCGGCACTGGCCGGACGTCGCGTGAAGGAGATGGGCGTGCGCAGCATCCTTGGTGCGACGAAGGCGCAGATTGAATGGACTTTTCTTAAAGAATCCCTCGTCTTCACCATCGCCTGCACCGTTTTCGCGGTTCTCCTGGCTTATGCCTTCCGGCCGTTTTTCGCCCATTATGTCGACTGGAGCGCCCCCTCTTCGCCTGTCTCCGCTCCCTTTGCCTGGAACTGGAACTTCGGAATGGTGGCGGCGATCGTCGGCCTGACGCTCCTGCTCGGCCTGGCAGCCGGTTGGATTCCTTCCCGCATCGCTTCGCGCTTCGACACCATCCGAGTCGTCAAGGGCGACTACCGGAGTGCATCCAAGCGCATCATTACCAAGGTATTCATCGTTTTCCAAACCGGGTTGTCCGTCCTTTTGATCGCTTTTTCGCTGGTCATGGAACGGCAGTACAACCACATGGTCCATCGGCCGCTCGGGGCGAATATCGACGGACTGTATATTCAGCAACTTGTGCAGGATTCGGGCCATGAGGATGCCTTGAAGGCCCTGCCTTTCGTTGCGGAAATGGATCAGGCCGAAGGTTTTCCGGGACATCCGTACATGACCATGGACGTGCAGGATACAGAAAACGGCGGTACGGTCAGTTGCGCTTTCGTATACTGCGGTCCGGAGGCGTTTCGGTGGTATGGTTTCGAAGTGGTGGAAGATTTCCACGCACCGGACGGATGCGGGTATTGGCTTTCGGAATCGGCGTTCAACCGATTCCGGACGGATTCCGCCGATCCGAAGATGCCGGATTTTCTGGGCGACTGGTTCCAGGGAACGGTGGCCGGCGTCGTGAAGGATTTCGCCGTGACGGATGCGGCTCATGTCGATGACAAGCTGTTGGGCATCCTCTCTGTGAGTAACAGCATGAACGCTTCTTCCCGGGTTCTTCGCATCGACGGAGACCATAAGGAGGCCGAAATGAAGCTCCGGGAACTATTCAAGAGGTTCAGCATGGAGAAGGAGGGCCACGAGGGCTACCCGGGAAACAACGGTTTCATGAAGGACATGCTGGAGGTCAAACTGGGTGAGGCTGAGAACTATATGCGCCTGATCGAATTGTTCATGTTCCTGGCCGTGATGGTGGCGCTCCTTGGTCTTCTCGCGACGTCGTCATTGTATGCCACGGAAAAGACCCACGACGTGGCCGTCCGCAAGGTGTTCGGCGGCACGGTCGGGGGAGAGGTGATGCGCGGCGTGGGAATGTATATGCTGCTGGTCGTCACAGCCTGCATTCTGGCCATTCCTGTCGCTGTTTGGATGTCCGCCCGCTATCTGGAGGATTTCAATTACCGCATCAGCGGTTACGGCTGGATTTTCGCCGTGGCCGTGATTATCACGCTGGTGATTTCCTTCCTGGCCGTCCTGTGGCAGACGCTGAAGGCCGCGAAGACGAATCCGGCGATTGAATTGAAGAAAGAGTAGAATGAAAAGTTATCTGAAATTTCTATCCCGCAATAAGTTATACACCGTCATCGAGGCGGTGGGCTTGGCGGTGAGCCTGGCGTTCGTGATCCTCATTGGCAGTTACGTGGTACAGCAGTACCAGGTGGCGCGCGAGAATCCCGATTGGGCGCGGATTTATGCCCTCGGCACCGATGATTTTGTCGGCCTGGGGTATTGGGACAAGGAGGAAGTTGAAATGGCCATTCCCGAAGTGGAGGCGGCCACGCGCCTGTCCCTGACGGTCACTTCTGTCATTGAGCTCGGAGGTGAGAAACATATCGGCCCGATAGGCTATGGCCTGGAAGTGGATCCGGAGTTTTTCGACCTGTTCCCGTACTATCAGTGGCGGGAGGGAACGGCCGATGCTTTCCGGCAAAAGAATGCCATCGTCCTGAGCGAGTCGTTGGCGCAGCAGTTGGCCGTCACCACCGATGCGACCGGGGATCTCATCGGCAAGACCGTCCGCATACAGGAAAAAGAGTATGTGGTCACCGGCGTCATCCAGGATTTCAGAAACAACATCGTGCCACAGGTGGATGCCTTGCTCAATGTCGAATCCAGCTACGGCGCCGACCAGAAGAAGGGCTTCAACAGCATCGGTAACTATACCACGCTGTGCCGGGTCCGGGCCGATGTGGACCGGGCGGAATTCGACGCCAAGATTCACGATTTGATCGTCAAAGACTACGGACCCGTGTGGGGCGAGGAAAAGATCAAGGATTGGCGCACCTGGCGGATGGATGAGATCTTTTGGGACTACGGGGACCAGGGCGGCCGGCTCAAGTATGGCAACAAGCAGATGATCAATCTGTTGACGATCGTTGTGCTGCTTCTGCTGCTGTCCGCCGTGTTCAACTATATCAACCTGAGTTTCGCCCTCGGCGGAAAGCGGGCGAAGGAAATGGCGACGCGCCGGTTGCTGGGAGAGGACCGTAGCGGAATCATCCGGAGAAACATCGGCGAGTCCGTCGCCTTTACGGCCGTTTGCTTTTCCGTAGGCTTATTGCTGGCGTATCTGCTGGTCCCTACGGTCAACGCGCTTCTTTCCTCGCAGGATGCGGCTTCTCCCGTGGATGTGGAAGTAAAGCTGAATCTGCTTCTGACGCCCGGCTACCTGGCCGTTTACCTGTTGGGGATCCTGGTGCTTGGCGTACTCTGCGGACTGATTCCCGCCTGGGCTGCATCCCGCTACGAACCCATTGACGTAATCAAGGGAACACTGCGCCGCAAGAACAGGATGGTTTTCAGCAAAGTGTTCATCATCGCGCAAAACGCGCTGGCCGTATTCTTGATCGCACTGGCTTTCGTGATGGAGGCGCAGATGAAGCATATGCTTGAGCGCCCTACGCATTCCGCGGTCGACAATCGCTATTACATCGAGTATTCCGCCAAGACCTATGATCAGATGAAACTGTTCAAGGATAAGGTGGAACAGCTCCCGTTCGTGACGAAAGCGGGCGTCGGACGCAATATCCCCGGGTCAATCAATATGTCGCAGAATGTCGAACTGAAAGACGGATCGAGTTTTACCCTGCCCGTCATCCTTTGCGACACCACCTATTTCGACCTGCTCGGCCTGGAGGTCCTGGAGGATTTCCATCATCCCAGGCTCCATTCCATCTGGCTGGACGAAACGGCATTTAAGGGCGCCGGGGTATCCGACAGTTCGACGGTTTTCCCGCGGATGTTCAGCATCAACGGGGCCAAGGCCGATTATATCGGCGGTATCGTGCGGGATTTTCCGGCGGGCTCGGCCTCTGTCAGCGAAGTGAAGACGCTGAATGCCGGCGTGATCGTCTCCCGCCCGGAGGACCTTTACTACGCTCACTGCCTGCTGATCGGCACCGTCGGCGAGGATAAGGACTATGATCGGGAAATACGCAAGGCCTATGACGATTACCGGCTGGAGCAGTTCGGAACCATTGACGTTCCTTGGCGGAGCGGGTTCATCCGTGACCTTTATCGGCAGCAGCTGGATCCGGTCCGGCGGACCATGCGGCTCGTGGAAATCTTCACGCTCCTGGCCGTGCTGATCTCCCTCCTGGGCCTGCTGGCCATGAGTACCTACTTCGCGGGGGAGAACACCAAGCAGATCGCCATCCGGAAAGTCCTTGGCAGCGATGTGTCCAAGGAAACCTGGCGGAATGTGTACAGCTACATGGTGATGGCGGGCATCGCCTGCCTCATCGGCATCCCGCTGGCCGTCTGGGCCGCCCGCCTCTACCTCCAGCGTTTCGCCTACCGAGTCGAAGGTTATGGCTGGGCTTTCGCCGCCGCGGCTCTCCTCGCCATCGTGATCGCTTTCGCCACCGTCCTGTGGCAGACGCTGAAAGCGGCTAAAACGAATCCTGCCATCGAGTTGAAGAAAGAATAATGAAGATTAAAAACGACATATTGATCAAAGTGCTGTCCCTGGGAGTGGGGTTGGCAGTAGGTATTGTGCTTATAGCCAAGGTGTTCTTTGAGCTGTCCTACGACAGTTTCTATAGGGACATCGACCGGGTGTATTCCATCTGGACCTGGTATTCCCAGAATGGCGATGAGAATGATTATGGCCAGGTGAGCGGCGCCGTCGCAGTGGGCTTCATGCAAGAGGTCCCCGGGGTCGAGGTAGGTACCCGTACCACTTATGTGTTCCACGACGTAGACACCTATCTGGACGAGGAAGGCAACAAGCTGAAAGCATCGTTGGTCTGTGCCGATACCTGCTTCTTCAAGGTTTTTGACCGGCCGATTCTTGCCGGCGATCCGGTGAAAACGCTCGCGAAGTACGGGTCGGTGATGGTGTCACGCTCGTTCGCCGAAAAAATGGGCGGGGTGCAGGAGTGCATCGGCCGGCAGATCTGCAACAGGGATGCCGCCAGTCTGAAGTTTACCATCGAGGGTGTCTTCGAGTACTTCCCGGATAACGGCACATTGGACTATGACATCCTTCTGTCGATGCC
>JAEEGF012499697.1_pt1 | contig 11281 bp, 7 predicted proteins | sample 9134171 | NCBI WGS metagenome assembly JAEEGF01 (sample SAMN16246542, study PRJNA631951) | gut metagenome | biome: gut microbiome; feature: rumen; material: AP-attached | host: Bos | place: Iran: Karaj | collected 2018-10
TTCTCGGTGCGATGGAAATACCCCTTTGCTCCCGATGTTATCTTTTCAAATCTGATGGGAACGGGAGATATTGCCTCCACAGCCTTAAGCACCTCGTCGAAATTCTCGACATCACCCTTAAGTTCACGGCAGATCTCGGGGATTTCCTCGCCCTCTGTCTGGGAGACGTCAAAGACATACGCGGTAGTATACGAAGTGTACTTTACCTCCTCATCCTCTCCGGTCTCCTCGTTAAGCACTACCCTCTTGCGCTGGATCGGTGCATAGATGAGGATCCCGTGTTCTCCCTTCTTAACACTGCGCCCGAGCTTCTTCCATGCATGAAATCCGGCCACATGTGTCGCCGTTGGCATCTGGGAAAAGATCAGGACCCGGTTGTTCACACTGTAATTGTGGAAGACCGCGCTGAACCGTAAATAGTTGAGGAAATTATCGGACGTGAAGACTCCGGCAACCCCTTCTTCCAACTTCTGTTTTAAAGCATTCATATCTGCCATAATATAGCCCCTTTCTAACAAAAAAAGGGTGCCGAAAAATCCGACACCCAAAACTAAAACCCCTTTCAACGCAGCTTAAATTGCCGCTGCTTTGCGCCTTTTCTCATAATTCCTGGCACTCTCGAAGATCTTCTCTTCGATATCGTAGTGGTACACGTTATCGGTAAGACGGTCTTCCGGCTGTACCTCGGCGGAATTTACCTCTCTTACCATCGGCAAAAATACATCCGCGCCATTTTTTGTACCTTCATCAGGCACCAGGATGCATTCATGGATGCTCGACGGCAGGATATAGAAGCTCTTGCCGATCTTTTCGGCCGCCTGGTCGAAGAAACCGGGGTAAGCCAATACAGCCGCTCCCTGTATCTTATCAGGCACAGAAGCAACGTACATCCTGTCGTCTGCTTCCATGGGGAGGATTCCCATCGTAGCGAGCATATCCGGTTCACCACCCATGAGCTCACAAAGGGTTTCGAACATACCCTTGATCTCGGCCGGTTTGTTCATCGGCGCAATCTCCATCGCATCCTCGAAGAGCTGTTTGGGAGTAACACCCATGCTCTCGAGCATCTGGTTTGTGACGAGGATCGAAGCACGTCCCTCATTGTCAGAGGACACAACAAATCGGCAAACCACCGCCATGTCCTCGAGCATCTGATGCGGAACCGTTTCAAGCAGCTCCTTATTCCTCTCAGCCGAAACAAGCTCCAACGCGATCTTCTCCTTCATCTTTGAGTAATCACAGAAGGAATCGATGTCAAAGTCCGGTCGCTGAGTGATACCGTTCGTAACAAACTCAGCGCCCTTTTCAACGACCTCGTCGTAGTCTCTGCCATCCTCAAGTGCCTTGAAAAACATCTCTATCGGGATGTTAACACCCACATTGCTTCCCACGGGTGAAGCTACTATCCCTTCATAGCTCTCATTGAGCTTTTTAACTTCCCTTATAGAGAGTTCAACTCCCGGAAGCTTATCTTTAAGGTCCTCGAAAAATCTTGCTTTGAAGCTCTCAAAAGAAGTTAAATAATCGGTGCCGTTGTTTGCAGTCTCAGCTGCGCATAATGTATTATTCATAAAATAATCCCCTTTCAAATCAATGTCCTTATAAAAGGACCTCTATCGTCGGACTCCACTTTGGATGTCCGGTTTCGAAACTCTGTGTGCTCCAAGGCACACCCCCTTTGCCGGTGATTTAAGGCTCACCGGCTAAAGCCTATCGTTATGTTCAGCAGAACGGAAGCTCATCGTCGAGCCCCGTCGGGATGTTCATGAATCCATCCCCGGGTGCTGCAGCGTTCGTCGATGCGGAACTGTTGCCTCCGCCTGACGCGCTCTTGCTCTCAGCGAACTCGATCTCCTCAACGATATGTACTGTTGAGTAAACCTTCTGGCCGTCCTTCCCGACATAATTGTCGTTCTGCTCACGGCCTACGAGAACTACCTTTGTACCCTTCTGGATGTACTTCTCGATAAATTCCGCTTGCTTTCCAAAAGCCGTCCAGTTAAAGAAATCGGCTTCGGGCTCGCCCTCACGCTTGAACTTACGATCTACAGCGATCGTCATCTTTGCTATAGCCATGGAATTCTGACCCTGCGTATAGCGAACTTCGGGGTCGCGGCACGCGCGACCAATCTGATAAGACTTATTCATAGCCTTATCCCCCTTTCATTTTAATTCGATGCGGGTGTCCTGCTCTAAATGAGCCCACTCGCAATCCTTTCCCGCCTCAGACTGGAGAAATTCCTTGATCTTCGTCTTGTCAGGAGAAGAAGTTACCTTTGTGTTGATGAAATCGAACGGTATTTCGTTTTCATTCGAGATCACAACGTGTGCCGGGTTGTTTCTCAGCCCCCATGTGAAGAGCTCCGTTTTGACGGTCTTCTTATCAAGTACAAGCATTGCCGTATGTACTCTTTCAGTAAGCCAGTCACGGTTCTTGGTAAGCGCTGCCCGACGCTTTGCCAAACGCTCTTCCTCGGCCTTGATAGCCGCGATGTCGGCTTCAAGGTTACGGATTATGCACCCGTAACCTTCCGCCTTCACCTCGAATTCACCCTCAACTGCTTCGATAGTGTCGTTAAGGCACTGATCATCAGCATCACTTTCCAGGAGCATGTCCTGAAGCTGGAGCAGTACTCCGGTGAGCTCATACAGGCTACTCAATTAGTGGCGACCTGACCTTCCGCGGGCTTTTTGGGTGCGGATTTTGCTACTGTATCCTTCAGCTTGAGGTAATCCTCAAATCGAAGGTTCTCGAGCTTTCCTCCGCAATACGACCATGAAGGTCTTGCGCATACCTGCTGGAGAGAAATTCCCTTCTCCTCCATCTCCCTAAGGAGGCCTGTTACATAAGCCTGAGCCATATCGCCTATGTCCTTTACGGGTAACTTGGGATCGATCGGACTCTCAGCGGTCTTCTTGGGAGCGGGCGCAGGTGCCTGTGCAGGTGTCTGAGCAGGTGTCTGAGCAAGTGTTGCCTGCTGCTTTGCGGCAGGCGCACCAGCGGGCTTTGAAGTCTGCGCCGAGGGCTGTGCGGGTCTTCCGGCCTGTGCTGCCTTGGGCTCATCCTCCGTTTCGGGAAGATCCTCGTTGTTATAGACACGAAGACCCAATCCGAACATGGCGAGGTTCTTAACAAGGCATCTCATGATCGCCTTGTTGATGTCCGTCGCCGTCGCTGCCTGGACCGTAACGGTCTTGTCCTTGCCATAGGCAGTGTAATGAGCCTCATACGGCTCTGCCTTCATGGCACGGTTGCTGCCGTCCATTACGGGGAGCCACATAAGATGTGTCACGCCGTTAATGGTGACCTCCGTGAACACGTAATAGCCTGTTGCAGGGTCATACGTGTACGGCATGCCGTCCTCGTTAAAGATAATGCGGTAGGAAACCTCATCATCCTCGCCGAGGCACTTGCAAAGCTCGGCCCATGCCCTTGCCCAAGAAAGGTAATTAAGACTTCCCTTCTGCTCAACTGCGCCGGACAGATCCAGATTGTAAAGTCTCTCAAAGAGATCCTTTAAATCCTTCCTGTTACCGGACGGCTTAAGCTCCGGAACGGTCTCATCCACCTTGGCAGCTGTAATCGCCTCTATCGGCTCAGCCACATTGGCAGGCTTCTCTGCGCTCTTCTTCTTGCGCACCTTCTTCTCCGACTCTTCAGCCGGAATTTCGGTAGCATTTGTTTCGGGATCTGCTACCAACTGATCCACATGGAGATCCTCCATATAGAACCCCTTTCTCGCAACGTTGTTGCGATAAGCCACGGAACCGTCATTCTTTCAGGCAAAAAAACAAGACCTGTAAGGGAGCGATGCTCTTTATCAGCACCGGCTGTTACACGTCTTTAATGTCTGAATGGTATGAAATTGTTCCAACTACAGTATAAAAAGATATACTATCCCCGTCTAAAACTGCAGCCACCCAAAAATGGTGGTCTTAGAAAACGCCCGTAAGTTGCGGCTCAAAATCGACAAAAATAGTATGATTTAAGTGTAAGCGGTTATTCCTTCGTAAGCAAGTGTTTTTTTAAAAAAAATAGGAATTTATTCGTAAGGCTCCCGTGATTTCATAACCTTCCCATATTCCTCCGCAAAACGCTCCTTTACTTCAGCGACCATGGCATTGAACTCATCATCGTCTATCTCGTCGACATCAAAGTCCAGATCGTCTTCATCGTAACTAGAGAAGTTCTCCTCCATGCAGGTATCAATCTGATCTAAAAATTCTTCCAGAGTCGGTACTCCGCCAACCGGATCGTTGATATATCTTTGTTTGGTTCCGGAGTCAAATTGCGGCTTGTAAAAGTCCAACTCGGCCAGCCAGTAATCCTCCTGCTCCGAAACATATTCCTGTAAAGTCATGCATTTCCTTTCCGCGAATCAATTCTTCGCTATATCTCGTAACCGCCATTCTTCGGCTCCACGGCAAAAACCTTGTCGGTCGGGTAAACAGCTGTCTTATCTGCATTTGGCTTAAGATATCCGTCTGCGATCAGCTTATCAATGATCCTCTCATCAAACGTCCTTGTAGGGTCGTCAGTATTCCTATACGTTGACCTGGGATTCTTGTATAAAGAGAACTTAATCCCGAGAACCTTCAGGCTTTCCCTGTCGAGCTGCCTCTTGCACCACTGGTACTGAGATCCGATATTGGTGAAGGCCCACTTGTTCTCTTCACTGTCGAGATTATTTATGGCAAGATGAATGATCACCCATTTCTTTGATTAGGGAGTATGTTCCCTGAACGCATCAAGAATGCGGTCATACTCAAAGAGATCATCACTTGCAAGGTATGATCTGTTGTAGGGGTTTAATCTCCGTCCTGTCGTGTTGGCGCCTAAGATATCTTCACCGGGGAACAGGTTCAGCTCAGAAGCTCTTCGCGCTATCAGCGGGAGCATGCACGTAGGAAGAGGGGATCTGAAGATGGGTTTGGGATCCTCACGTGTGTCGGAAGGCACAAAGACATAGTTACGCTGTATGATCAGGTGCTTATCGAACTCCTGGGCATACTCCTCCCCTATCCTCTTAGCAATGACGTTAAATTTGGTATATGCCAGCACTTCAAAGCGGCCCAGATATTCCGGTGCTTCGAATTGATCAACATCGCCCCAGCTAAGTTTAAAAACATCCGCGATTTCCCCATTACGCGGCAGACGACCATCCGACCTGGGAGGCGGCGGTACGAATGTGTCGTCAACGAAAAAACCCTTCCGTTTAGACATTTGTTACTACCCCTTACACATAAAAAACAAAACACGGCGCTCCTCCACGTAAGAAGGACCGCCGTAGCGTTGTTCGGAAACTATCAGCCGATGAGTGTTCACCAGCCGCCCCATTTAAAAACCTCTTCCGTGAACTAATGTTATCACAGTATCGAATAATTATTCAAGTATCGATACATCTTTTCTTGAATAATTTTTTCGCGATATGGTCCAAAATTCGCTTAATTCAGATGGTCTCCTCCATAGTCACTGGAGCGCATCTTGTCAGGGTCTGCATAAACGATGAACACATCACCGCCGTACAGCCTGAAGGTGGTTCTGTTCGCATCCGTAAAGTCCTTTGTGCCGGTGCTGCGCCCCATGGATTCCATAAGGAACATATTGCAAAGACCGCTGGCAGCCCCTACTTCGTTCGAGTAGGACATGATCTTGTTTCCGGCCTTATCAAAACAGGAGATATCGAAGTTCACGATGATATATCCGTCCTTATACCAGAATGGCTCCTTGTATGTGACAGACCCCTTGTCGCTGACATATCGGTCAAGGTCAAAGGTCGCAGCGCAAGCATGGAATTCAGGAAGCGAATATGAGAAATACCAGCTCTGCTTATACTTCGTAATCTCGTCCTGAGACTTCGTCCCATTAAGGCCCTTCGTTACCATGCGCTTTGCATATGCCTGGTTCGAGAAGGTCTTAAAGAGATTGTTCGAGATCATTCCGCCGTAAGCATAAAGGTTTCCCTTTGTTCCCGACCATGTGGAATAGGTCTTTCCAAGCAGCCTTGCAGTGTCTTTCAGCTCGTCCTTATCAATCCCGAGTTCCGGATCGGCTGCGTAGCCCTGCTTGACATTCGCCATATCGACATCCCCGCCTATCTTGATAAGCGACTTTGTCTTTCCGTCTATCTTATCGGTATAGTAGAGGTTTACCTTTGTCCTGTTCTCGCCGTTCGCATCTACCCAGTAGAACGTGGGCGTAATCTTTATCACGGATGCCGGATCGGCCATGGCTGCCGATACGGTATCGAATTTGAAGTTCCACTTGTATCCGGCCTTAAGGATTCCCAAATTCTTAAACTTCGGATTTCCGCCGGACAGGATCGGCACAGAATACTTTGCAAGCCTTCCGGTAAGGATACCCAGCTCGTTCCTTGCACCTGCCGTATAATAATATCTCTTGTTCTTATCAAAGACATCCGCGAGCGTTCCGTCCGCGTACTTATCCGGGCTGCCGTACTTTAACGTAGTCCCGAGCCTGAACACATCGGTCCATTCCTTACTCTCGCCGATATCGTAGAGAGTAAAGCCGTAGATCTTACCCGTTACCTGCACGGAATCCTCTGCAGTTGCGGCTCTTGAAGTCAGGTTGAGGTTTGCATAGTCCTCATCACGGCTTGTTTCGGTGCCATTGCAGGCCACGGACTTAAACTCCATATCATAGGTTCCCTCTTTAACCCATTCGGGAAGATAGAACCTGAGCTTCATCGTATCGCTGTAAAATGCGCCCCATGTATCCGCCTTAAAGAGGACATCGTTCGCCTCGTTATAGTCATTCCCGATATCGGCAATGACGTCGAACGGGAATCGGAACATGTTACCTGACAGATTTGTCCTTCTGTCCTGCTTCAGGTATTTATGATAATCCTGGGTACCATATCCCTTGTAGTTCTTATGTGTTCCGTAGTTGCTGAACTCGACCGTAAAATCCGAGGTCATGTTCGGATTGTTCGTTGCGGATGAGCCTACACCCGCTGCATCGGATCTGCCGACCACTATCTGGTACTTTGTCGCATCAACAGCCGGTGCCTGAACGAACTTCATATTGTCGCTCGTTATTGTGACATCGCAGATGATCGGCGTGTGTACCACCACTTTGTTCACCGGAACGCTTACCACATGCTCATCGCCGACAGTGCTGTTATACGACGATGCCAGCGAATAATAGATCTTGCCTGTTGAGTCGTCATATATCTGGTTTGCACGGTAAGCAGGAATCGTTTTGCTTGCCGTATCTGTCTGCGCGCTGCCTGCAGTAAGTGCTTCCGTCGAAGGCTCATGGTCATCAGACTCTTTTACCCAGTCATCCTTCATTACATCAGAGCCCGCAAAAGTGAACTTATCGTTGCGTACCTGAACAGCGCCTATTGTTGTTTTAACTGCGCTTTCTGCCGTCGCTGAATTGATGGACGGCCATGAAGGAGCCGAATATCCCGATGAAGAAGCAGTGATCGTTCCGGGGACAGTGACTGTCATACCTGCCGTATATCCCGAAGGATCTTTCACGTGGTCACTCTCTTCGTCATAATGGGTATGAGAAGCTTCCTTCTTCACATTAGACGTATTGATCACGATAGCATCATCAAGAGATCCATTTGTGAGTGTAGCCTTCACAAGGTTGTAGAGAGCATAATCGTCTACTGTGTAATACGTCCACGGCAGCGTTACCGTAGCCGTAGAGGTTACCCAATCGGAATCACCCTCGGGAACATCAGGCCCGTATCCGGTTATCTTTGTCGGATCATCAGGATCCTCGTATAGCGGCTCGCCCTGGGAGTACCAGCTCCTTGTAGCCCACTGCTTTACATTAACCGTATATGTCTTTGTGCCTGTAAATACGGAGAGATTCCCCTTCGAAAGAGTCGATGCGGATGTGATCTTTCCGTATACACCTTCACTTGAAGGGATCGCGGTCTGTACATCAAATTCATCAGAACGGATCTCCGCTACACCGCCCGAACGCATCGCATCCCAGCTGAAATATGTGCCGGTTCCTGCCGTTTCGGGCTTAAGCTCGCAAGGGATATAAAGGTCAACCGCCGTATCGAACGGGAACGGATCGATCCTTACATCGTCGCCTGAAACCCCCGCAGGAGTCTTTGTCGCGCCCTGCTTAAAGTAGCTCTCGGCAGGCTTGATATCATATTCAGTCGATACTTTCGAAGTGTCTACCCTGTAGGAATACGGCTCGCCTTTCTTTGCGATACCGCCGTCGTCCTTTGCTATCTCGTTCTCTTCGTGATCGATGTAGTGGACTGTTACCTTCGGCCCACTCTTTACAGGCACCCAGAGTCCGAGCACTGTCTTCGTGCCGCCCGAGGAAACTATCTTTGTGTTAATCTTGAACTTGTCAGCCGTTACCTCGATCTTCGAGGCTTCGAACTTGGTGCCTTTGTTATACTGCGTATAAACCTTCGAGGTCTTTCCATACGCGGCATACGCCTTATCCTTATTGACTGTATCAACCGAATAGTCCCCGTGCGAGGTCGTCTCAATGTCGAGCTTCGCAGTATACTTCTCTCCTATTTTTGCTGCCTCGGCATTCGCGGTCTTTACGATGAAATCAGGATCCGTTTCTGTCTTGGTCACGTCGAAATAGACGATCTTTACTGTCGCGGACTCGGAATCCGAAGGATCAGTGGGTTCGGAAGGATCGTCCGTATGTGTTGGCGAATCATCTTCAGTCTCATCGGGAGTAAGCTCTTTTTCCCATGGAGCCGTTGTCTTCATCGGGATGTAGATCGCAAAGCTCTGTGCCGATGCAGACAAATTCTCGAGCGTTACTCTCCACCCTTTATATATGTCTACATCATAATACTTCTCCTTAACCTGTCTGGCACCCAGCTTATCCCGTCCAAGGTCCATCGCCCATGCCGTCTCATCTACCTTTGCCAGCACCACAACATCAGGGTCTTCCCATAGATAGTACAACTTCTCACTAACACGGATGAAAGGATATCCATGTTCATCAGCCTGCGCCTGCGACCTGAAACCGAAGATGCCCTTGCTCCCCAGCTTGATGTCAAACGCATTAAGATGCTTTACGATCGTAGGCTTCGCGGGGTCTTCCTCATCATAGAAGAAAACATTAACCGGAGTTCCATAAACGTTCGGATTCACCTTTACTTTCAGCCTGATGTTCATGCAGGCATACATCTTGTCGTTCGCGTTTCCGTTCGACCAGAAAGTAGAGTCTCCACCGGGCATTACGAACTCATCCATGGTGCGGTACCACTGAAGGCTGTCCTTGCCCCCGTCATACGCCGACGCGGTAAGGTCATGCCTGCCGCCGCCATTTCCGGGTTTGTTGTTCGCAGTATTGCTTACCTTCCCGACCGCCTTCTTTAAGCTATCCCATGCGCTCTGACTGCTCGGCGTGATCTGGAATACATGCGTGATATAGATATTTATGAAACCATCACCATCGTCATCCTTTATCCCGAGAGCCTGCGCTGCCTCGTTGATGGTCGCGTTGAAGAACTCGTATGTCGTTATTACTTCATCATCAACCGTTCTTTCATCAGGAGGATTTGTCTGGAGCGGAACCATGACATAAGGTTCACCCTTAAGGTACTCTGCATCATGACCTTGCTCATACCTGATGATACGCGTTATGTCGGTCGAGCCTTCGTCTATCTTGCTTCCAGACATAATGAGGTGCTTCGTGGAGTACTTTACACCGGTGGAAGCAACAGTATGGCTTCTCTTATATTTAATGTTTCCACTTTTATCTGACGTTACAAGGTCTATCGGCCGCTCCTCGCCAGTCCTCCGGTCTGTCTCATAAGCCTCTATCTCCTCAAGATTAAGCCTGTCGTAGTCTTCGTCCGCCCTCACCTTTACCCCACCGGGGATCATCATACTAAAGATAAGGACAAGACACAGTATCCTTGAAAGTAATCGTTTATTAATCATAATCAATATCCTGTCTTAATGAGCCAGTCATACATTCCATAGTAGCTAAGCATCAGATCTCCTCTTAAATCACACCATGACAGCTTGTCACCATAGCCGATACCGGGCGACGCAAAGAAATCCACCCAGTCGCCAAGCTTATAGTTTGTGTGATACATGAGCATGGCTCTCGACTTTCCTATTCCATCATTCAGAACGGGAACGAGCTCATCCGCATGCCAGTCGCCCTTATTCTCTATAACCTTATCCGACACCACCCTGAAATGGAGATATACCTTAAACCTAGCAGTGTCAGTGCTATAAAGCGTTGACTTGTCTCCTGCCACCACATCGCACTCAACAATGGTCTTGTTCTTGATACACGTAGCAATGTAATTATCAAGATAGTCCTTTGACAGGTACCTATTCATGAATTTGTACCATTCCTTATCATCCTTAATGGTACGATAATCAACGTTCATCGCATGCTTATAGAACTCTATCGCCTCGTCAAGTACAGCATACGCAGGCTCAAGCTGTCTGCGTTCCGAAGGGATTATTGTCTCGTTATCCCCCGCCTGACAGAACATTATGTATTCAGCAGGCATATACCATGATGTGGTGTTTTGGAGCTTATCCGCAAAGGACATGTGCTGGTAACGGTAGAATGCCAGATTCTTCTCATCATGAGGATCAGTTCCGGATGTATATGCACCATAGTCCATCCACGCCGTATCATAATACTCGTTCGGATAGTTATCGAGGATATACGGATACAGGTCTGCCGTCCTCGGGAGCTTGGTCGCACGGATCACCTGATAGTCATCCGTGATGCCGCTCCTCTTCGAAGGATTCACCAGTTTGTCGATGAGCTTCGTCGCGGCGGATTTGGTATAGGTCGTACCGTACTTTAAAGTACGTGTTGTCTTATAATATCCGTCCTTCGTCCCGACATAGAGACCAAGCATGAAAGCCTTGGTGACATATTCCTGATAAGCGGTCGTTCCCGCCTTCTTGATATTTGAGATCCTTGACTTTGCGAGCTTTACATCAGATGACGAGAACTTCGTGCCGTAGAGGTATGAATCGGCCTTTACAAGGAGTGCGAGCGCTACCTTGTAGGTCATCTTTTTCGACATCGCCTTCTTGGACTTATACGCCTTTGCGGAAGTCTTGAACAGGCCCATGTCGGCACCGATCGCAAGGTACTGCGCAGTCTCGAGAGTCACGCCGTACTTGCTCTTCAGCTTGTTAACCGTAGCCGCCTTAATGGTCTTTCCGGCATACTTCGCAGAGCCGTCCTTGTTCAGCACGATATCGATCGTCTTGCCCGCAGAGTTCTTATGCCCCTGCATCGCCTTGACGGTGAGCACGATGAACTCAGAGC
>JAEEGF010200839.1_pt1 | contig 11280 bp, 6 predicted proteins | sample 9134171 | NCBI WGS metagenome assembly JAEEGF01 (sample SAMN16246542, study PRJNA631951) | gut metagenome | biome: gut microbiome; feature: rumen; material: AP-attached | host: Bos | place: Iran: Karaj | collected 2018-10
GCGGAGGCAATGTTTCCTGCGGCAGTCTGCCTGAAGAGCTTCAAAGCCGATACAAAGCCGATACAGAGGCTGTTGATTATCTCGAAGGTATCCCGAACTGTTTTGATATTCTCCGCAGTGCAGGCTACAGAATGGGATTCGTGGGTAAATGGCATATGGGCGACAGTCTTAAAAAGCGGGACGGTTTTGACGAATGGACAGTCCTTTTGAGCGGAGGGTGCGAATATATGCATCCCGATGTTTGCATAAACGGTAAACCGCAGTATCTTAACGGATACGTTACCGATTTTTTCACACAGAAAGCGGTGCAATTTATAGATAACCACCCATCGGAGCCGTTTTCTCTTCATTTGCACTATACAGCACCTCATATGCCGTGGACGCATGATCAGCATCGCAAAAATATTCTTTCGATGTATGACAGCTGCCGATTCGATTGTCATCCGTTTACCGCCTTACACCCTGATCAGATAGCAATGGACGAAGTAGGCGATACTGATGAAAAAAGAAAATATCTGCTCAAAGGATATTATTCTGCCATAACCGCTATGGATGAGGGAATAGGCAAAGTTATGGCTGCGCTTGAACGAAATGGACTCTCGGAAAACACAGTCGTCGTCTTTTCCGGAGACAACGGGATGAATCTCGGTCAGCACGGAGTATGGGGCAAAGGCAACGGAACGTATCCGCAAAATATGTATGATACGTCTGTAAAAGTTCCGTTTATCGTATGGGGACCGAAATTTGTACGCCGAGGCGCACAGGTCGATAATCTTATCAGTCACTGCGATGTTCTGCCTACGCTGAGAGAGTTTTTCGGACTGCCTAAGACTGAGAGCGAAGATGATCTTGTTCCCGGTGAATCGTTTCTTGAAGAACTGACAAAAGGATGTCTGCCCAAAGACCGTCAGATATGTATCATAGATGAATACGGACCTGTCAGAATGATACGAACCCGCCGGTATAAATATGTTTATGAGGGAATATTCGGAGGCCATCAGCTGTATGATCTGAGCGTTGATCCGGAAGAGAACAACAATCTGATCGGCATGCCCGAATACGAAGATATCCGGAGACATCTTGCGGCAGAGCTCGAAAAAACATTTGAAAAATATACGCTTTATCCTTATGACGGATTGAAGACCGACCCTGTGGGCAGCGGTCAGAAAAGAAAAATACTAAAGGAAAACGATGATGTTTTCGACAGGGAGGTCTCACTTTTCAAAGATACGAAAAAACAGAATAAAACCGTCCCGATATAACTCCTGCATCATCCCGATATCTCTTAAAAATAAAAACTCCCGTGAAAAACGGGAGTTTTTTAAAATATATGCATCTATTACATTACATGTACATTGAAAAGATACCTAAAATAAATACTACATATATGATTACAAACAGAATACTGAAAACAACACTTGAAATAAACCCGGTAAGTGCGCCCATTCCGCTTGATTTGGCTTTCAGAGGAGTCTGATCTTTCCATACAAGGTAAAGAATAAGACCGATAAGCGGGAAAAAGAAACCGAGAACGGCAAAACCCGCGGACGGTCCGTCCTGGGCAACGGCATTGCCGGTGAAGGTTGCGGCATTGTTTGCAGGCGTGCCGCATTTCGGACAAAACTGCGATCCGTTCGGTATGATCTCTCCGCATGCTGTGCAGCGCAGGTATGTATTGACAACGGTTGCAGATGCGTTTGTATTTTTGTTTTTTGAAATAAGCACGATTATTATAATAACAGTGGCAATCAGCCATATTAACAACAGTGCTGCCAGAAGGATGAAAAGTAAAGTTGCTGTTCTCATTTTTGAACCTCTTTTTTTAGATAATATTTTATTTATGTTTACTATTAATTAAATCAAGTCGGAAAAAAGTGAATAATCCGCTTATGATCAAAAAAATTCAGTTAAATGATCATATATTTACGCTTTAACTTTTTTTCTTGTTATAGCGGCGATGATGATCAGTATGATTCCTGTTACTGCAAATATAATACCGCCCCACAGCATATATGAGAAGAAAATATATAATATATCAAACACTATCATTGCAAGGCTCAGCCACAGGCCGGGTATAACAGATGCTACGATCATGGGAAGGCATCTTGCGGCAAGAAGGATACATCCTGCGATAAGGCTCGATGTTCCGAGAGCTATCAGGCAGGTGCGGTTTCTGTTGATAAGAATTATCGCAAGAATAAGTATTAAATTAACGGCAATTATGGCATAAAACCAAACAGGAGAAGACAGTATTCTCGACGATAGCTCAATAGCGGGTACGGAAGATCGGAAATTATCAAGATCGAATGCCGAAAGATCCTGCGAGTCAAGATATTCTTCAAGATCCTGAAAGTCCGAAGGATCGGGCTTATAATTCAGCAGCGATTCAAGATCTCCGCTCAGATCATGAGCAAGATTCATCAGTTCCTCTTTTGTGATTTTCCCTTTTCCGTTTTTTTCGTAAAAATCACTTACGTAATCCTCGATTTTGCCTTTTACGGCTGTGTGAAGCGTGCCGAGTGCGGAAACGGCTTTCAGTCCGTCTTCCGAATAAACGATTCTTGTGAGCAGATTGTCGTCAGATTGCTCCGTAAGCCATTCCTCAAGCGTTTTTCCGTCTTTTTTCAGACTTTCCGACAGCGATCCGTATAAATCAAGTCTGTCTGAAATACTCTGAATACCGTCCGGCGAAAGCTGATGGCGTATCGCGGCAATACAGCATGTAGCCGTAAGAAGCGAGGTCAGAATGACTGCAAGAATTACCGTGATGACTATTTTTGCGGCTTTCATAATAGCGCGTCCTCCATGAACGGTTTTCTTTTTCAGATTATAGCACATTTCCGATAATAATGCAAGAGATATTATCGATTTGACAAAAAAAATACTTCCGTAACGATTTTTCCACGGATAAAAATGAGACGGTCATTAAAATAATTTTTTGTAATTAGTGTTGCTGTCAGCAACAATTCGGTTGAATTTTGTTCATAAAATCAAAAATGTCATACTTTATTGACAACATTTCCCTTGCAATTTTTTTGTTTTTCTGTTATAATGTTTTCGTTTTACGATGAATTGATTTTACATCTGCAAATACAAATACGGAGAAAAATATGAAACATCTATCACTTCAGCTTCTTGCCGAAACTGTATATTCAAAAAGAAGATCCATGAAGCTTTCGCAAACAGAGCTTTCGGATAAAACGCAAATCAACCGTTCCGTCCTTTCACGGCTCGAAAGAGGCGATTACGCTCCTTCGGTGGATCAGCTGCTTGCGCTTTCTCAAACACTTGATTTTCAGCCATCCGATGTGTTTGCAGAAGACGAAAACGATCCCGCGGCCGTACCCGGAAAAAAGATCGCGATAGCGGGCACGGGCTATGTCGGTCTTTCGCTTGCCGTTCTGTTTTCACAGCATAACGAAGTGACCGCCGTAGATATAGTTCCGGAAAAGGTTGAAATGATAAATAACTGGCAAAGCCCGATCCGGGATGAATATATAGAAAAATATCTTGCCGAACACAGCGAAAGAAATCTGAAGCTTCACGCAACGACCGACGCAATAAACGCTTATGCCGATGCGGATTTTATTGTAGTGGCGGCTCCTACGAACTATGATCCGAAGGAGAATTTTTTCGACTGTTCCGCTGTCGAAACAGTTCTTGCCACGATTAAAGAAGCCACCGAAAACAGAGAAAACAAACCTGTTGTCGTAATAAAATCCACAGTTCCGGTCGGTTATACCGCGCATATCCGTGAAAAAACGGGAATGAACAATATTATCTTCAGTCCCGAATTTTTAAGAGAATCAAAAGCCCTTTACGATAATCTTTATCCGTCAAGGATCATAGTCGGGGCAGACGAAAACAATAAAAAAGCGGCGAGCGAATTCGCCGATCTTTTATGCCTCGGGGCGATAAAAAAATCCGTTCCCATCCTCTTCATGGCGTCAACTGAAGCAGAAGCAACTAAGCTTTTCGTAAACACATATCTTGCTCTCCGCGTATCTTATTTCAACGAACTTGATACATACGCTGAAGTAAAGCATCTCAATACGGCATCTATAATCAAAGGCGTTTGTCTCGATCCGAGGGTGGGGGACTACTACAACAATCCTTCGTTCGGCTACGGAGGGTATTGTCTGCCTAAGGACACAAAACAGCTGCTCGCAAATTACCGTGATGTTCCTGAAAACCTCATTCAGGCAATAGTTGAAAGCAACAGAACAAGAAAAGATTTCATTTCCGACCGTGTAATGGAGATCGCAGGCACATACGGCAACAGCGAGGCATATTCAAAAGCGAGAGAAACAAAACAGAAAGATATAATTGTGGGCGTATACCGCCTTACCATGAAAAGCAGCAGCGATAACTTCCGTCAGTCTTCCATTCAGGGCGTCATGAAACGTATTAAGGCAAAAGGCGCGACTGTGGTAATATATGAACCGTCTCTTGAAAACGGCACAACATTTTTCGGATCGGTCGTAGTAAATGACCTGAAAAAATTCAAGAAGATGTGCGCCTGCATAATAGCCAACCGTTACGATACGGTCCTTGACGACGTGAAGGAAAGAGTATATACAAGAGACCTCTTTTTCAGAGACTGAACAGTCGAATTATCAATAAAGGAGCTTTTTCATGCGTTGCGAAGAAAGATTATACGAAATATATAAAAAAGACCCTGCGGGAATTACATTTTCGCCATACAGAATATGTCCGATAGGCGCTCACAGCGACCATAATCTCGGCAAGATAACCGGTTTTGCGATCAACAAGGGAATACATATTGCTTATTGTCCGAAGCAAAACGGCGTTATTGAAATGCAGAGCCTTCAGTTTGAAAAGCGCGCTCAGTGGCATATAAAGGACGTAGGAGAAAAAACGGGTGACTGGGCGGATTATCTGCGAGGCGCAACATGGGCACTGAATAAGGAATATCCTCTTTCTTTGGGCTTGTGCGGCGTAATAGAGGGCAGCCTTCCTATAGGCGGTCTTTCGTCCTCCGCTGCCGTTATCCTTGCTTTTCTTACTGCTTTATGCAAAGTGAACGGTATCGTTTTGTCTTCACAGGAGCTTATCAGTATTGCTTTTGATGCCGAAAAAAATTATGTCGGCGTCAATGTGGGAACACTCGATCAGAGCTGCGAGGTGCTCAGTAAAAAAGATCATCTTTTATATCTTGACTGCAAAGATAACACTTATGAGCTCATTCCCGCAGATCCTTCAATGAAACCGTATAAAATTGCCGTATTCTTCAGCGGACTTGAGCACAGTTTGGCAGGCTCTAAATTCAATATGCGTGTAGATGAATTGCGCGCAGGCGTGTATGCTCTCAAAGCGTTTGCCGGTCTTGAATACGGAAAATTCGGACAAACAAACGCCAGGGACGTTGCTTTCGAGATATTTGAAACATATAAAAACAGACTTCCGTCTCCGTGGGCAAAACGCTGCGAACACTGGTTTACGGAATTTAAACGCGTTGAAGCGGGCGCGGAAGCATGGCGGAAAGGCGATATCGAAGCATACGGACGTTTGTCTTTCGAATCGGGTCTCAGCAGCATAAACAACTGGGAGTCGGGTGCTCCCGAACAGATCAGACTCTATGAAATCATGCGTGAAACTGACGGAATATACGGCGGACGTTTCAGCGGGGCAGGCTTCAAGGGCTGCTGCATGGCGCTTATAGACCCTTCAAAAACCGACGCTATCAGAGAACGCGTTGAGCGCGAATATCTGAAGTCGTTCCCCGAAATGAAAGGCAAATACAGTTTTCATCTATGCGAAAGTGCAGACGGCACAGCAAATCAGAAATGAGGTACGCATTATGAAATGTCTTATTCTTGCTGCGGGTTACGCAACACGTCTATATCCTCTGACCGAAAATTTCCCGAAACCGTTGCTCAAAGTCGGTGAAAAAACAATTCTCGACTGGCTTATCGACGATATCAATACTTCCGGTCTCATTGATGAATATATCGTTATTTCAAATCACAGATTCGCCGATATTTTCCGCGAATGGGCATCGAGCCATACTTTCAGCATTACCGTTGTTGACGACGGCACCTCTTCAAACGAAACGCGCCTAGGAGCGGTTTGCGATATTCGTTTCGCGATCGAAAAACTCGATCTTGACGATGATCTCTTTATTATTGCCGGCGATAATGTGCTTGATTTTTCTCTCACGAAGTTTTTAGATTACGCTCGTCTGAAAGGCACGTCATGCACAATGAGATATAAAGAGGACGATATGAAAAAACTCAGAAAATGCGGCATTTCCGAGGTGGACGAAAACGATATCCTCATAAGCCTCGAAGAAAAACCCGAAAATCCGAGATCTCACTGGTGTACTCCTCCTTTTTATTATTACAAACGCGAGGACGCCGCAAAAATAGGGGATGCTATCGCCGAAGGATGCGGTGTTGACGCTCCCGGAAGCCTTGTATCGTGGATGTGCGCCCATACCGTTATGCACAGCATGGAAATGCCCGGCAGCAGGTATGATATCGGCAATCTCGAAAGCTACGAAGCAGTCAAAAAAAATTACAGAGGTATAACAAAATGAAAACTCATGTAGATCTTAACGGAAAAACAGTGCTCGTTACCGGTTCTCCCGGTTTTATAGGTGCAAATCTTGTTCTCCGCCTTCTTAATGAAATGGGATCGGGCACGGTAATATCTCTTGACAGTATGAATGACTATTATGATCCCGGGCTTAAAGAATACCGCCTGTCGCTTATCGAAAAAGCGGCGGCTCAAAGCGAAGTGAAGCATATTTTCATAAAAGGAAATATTGCGGATAAACATCTTGTTGAAAGCGTTTTCGAAAAATACAGACCGACCGTTGCAGTCAATCTTGCAGCTCAGGCGGGGGTACGTTATTCTATAGATCATCCCGACGTTTATATCGAAAGTAATATCATAGGTTTTTATAATATACTTGAGGCTTGCAGAAAATATCCCGTGCAGCATCTTGTTTATGCGTCAAGCTCTTCGGTATACGGCGGCAATAAAAAGGTTCCGTTTTCGGTAGATGATAAGGTCGATAATCCCGTAAGCCTTTATGCCGCAACAAAAAAGAGCAATGAGCTCCTTGCATATTCATACGGCAAGCTATACAATATACCGTCTACAGGTCTCCGCTTTTTTACTGTTTACGGACCTGCCGGACGTCCCGATATGTTCTATTTTTCTGCTGCAAAAACTCTAACGGCAGGCGGTAAGATCAAAATATTCAATTATGGCAAATGCAGGCGCGATTTTACCTATATCGACGATATAGTCGAGGGCGTATATCGTGTTATGCAGGGTGCGCCCGAAAAGAAAAACGGCGAGGACGGACTTCCGCTTCCTCCGTGCGAAATATACAATATCGGCGGCGGACAGCCCGAAAATCTTCTTGATTTTATCTCCACGCTCCAGCAGGAGCTCGTTTCCGCCGGCGTTCTTCCAGAAAACTACGATTTTGAGGCTCATCGCGAGCTTGTCGGCATGCAGCCCGGCGACGTTCCCGTCACTTTTGCCGATACCGAAGCGCTTGAAAAAGACTTTGCGTTCCGTCCCCATATAAATATCCGTGAAGGCCTTGCAAAATTTGCCTCATGGTATAAAGAATACTATAATTGAACGCCTTTTGCCGCTGTTGATATGCATCAACAGGCAATGATCATAGGCAATATTCGCAATATGCGTATACGGTCATCTCCGTATGCGCATTTTTTGTTGTTTCTGACAGCTTTTTGAACAAATCTTATTTATCGTTTTTCAGCTAATTTCTGAACTTTTTTATTTTTTTTCTTTTTTTATAAAAAAAATGCTTGACAGCTACTTGACAATGTGATATAATCTATACTGTATAATTGTCAGTATGAATTACTGCAAACTCTACCTTATTATATATACAAATCCAAGAAGGGGAAAGTAAATCATGAAAAAGACACCAAGGATCAACAGATTTCTGGCATTCTTTATCTCAGTGGTAATGATTGTCAGCCTGATGCCTCTCGATATTATCGCAGAGACTGTTGATTCGCAAACGCCAGGCATCAGCGAAACAGAAATAATAAGAGAGGAGGATACCGCAAATAACGAACTGACCGATATTTCGAATGACGTGCCGTCCGATGAAGACGGATCATCTGATGATCAGAACACGCCTTCAGAAAATACCGAAGGCACATCAGAACAGTCTTCGGATATCGTTGCGTCTGATAACAGCAGTTTACCTGAAAACGGCGAAGATATCTCGTCCGACGTGCCGTCCGATCAGACCGGTTCAGCAGGCAACGCTGTTCCCGACAACGGACAGTCTGACGACAGTGAAGGCGATGAGCTTTCCAGTGATGGACAGTCTAACGGCAGTGAAGGTAATGACCTTGTCAGCGACGGTCAGACGACCGGTAACGGAAACGGTGAAGTTTTCGACGACGAACAGTCTTCCGACAACGATGAAAATGTTGTTAACAATGACGAACAGACTGTCACGGAAGCCGAAGTAACGGATTCTTCCGAATCTGAAACGGACGCTCCGTCCGAAGACGTTTCTCCTGATGAAAACGGCGAAAATGTGTCCGCTGAAAACGGGGAAACAGAGCCCGCAGCAGATGACTCGACCGGCGATACCTCCGCAAGCGAAGATGTCTCTTCGGATGAACCTGCGGAAGGTGCTGAAGCAGACACTGTTGTTACGGATAATATCACCCTTTATTCGGCTCTCAGCAACGTATCGCTGAAAGGCGAACTGCCTGTTGACGGCTCCGTAAGTGCGGAAAAGCATATTGGGGCTGGCGCTGTTGAGAATAAGCTTCTCAAAGGTATAAAAAATCTCTTCGGTATCAGATCGTCTGATTCTGTCGGTGCTGATCTTGCCAGCTATGATATTACTATCTATGACGGCACCAACACCTTATGGCAGCCCGAAGACGGTAAAACCGTAGAAGTAACTATCTATGATGAAAGCTTTGAGTCTGTTCCTTTCGTAAACGTTTATCATGAAGGCGAAAACGGCAGAGAGCTCGTCGCGGAAGATATAAGACCCGAAAACGGCAGCGTAACGTTCAACGCGGCTCATTTCTCCGTATACGTTGTTGTTGAAAGCACCGTTCCCCGTCTTACCGTTACGTTCAAAAACGGCGACAGCGAGATCGAGTCAATGATCATCAAAGCAAGCGATACCGCTGAAGAAGTTGACGATATCATCTGGGATCCGGGTGCCGGAACAGTTCCCAACGGTCAGGTCTTCAAGGGCTGGACTACCGAACAAAACTACACTGTCGCTACTCCCTTGCTCACAATAGCTCAGGTTCGCGCCGATGCTATTGAAAGAGCTGCTGATCTTAACGGCAGAAACTCCACCGTGACCTACTATGCCGCGATATTCAAGCAGTTTAATATGACTTATAAGGATGGAAGCGGCATTATCGTCGGTTCCGACGTTGCTATTGTCCCGAACAGAGACACAACTGCGTCTTATACCGTAAATCAGGGCTATTCAACAGACGATTCACACAATTTCGAAGGTTGGATAGTCATTGACGGTTCCGGCAATATCGCTGGTTACCCCGATAATGCGCAGACGGAGACCATAGACGGCAACACGATATACTATTATCCGAACGGAACGACTCTTAACGTTTCCGGCGACGTTGTCTTCTCTGTCAGCGCTCCCGAAGGCCATTGGCTCGTTTTTGATGAAAACGGCAAGGGCGGAACCTATAACGCTCCCCGATTCATCAAGTCCGGCGAGGTAACAAGCGACGCAGACCTTCTTGAAATGGTCAGAAACGGCTATACCTTCGGCGGATGGTATACCGATGCTGACTGCACGGCCGGAAACGAATTTACTTTTGGCGGTCAGATTTCTGAAACCACTACTATTTACGCAAAATGGACCGCTATTGCAACCGCGCAGTATACCGTTATTATATGGAAGCAGAATCTTGCGGGAGATGGCTATGATTTTGTCGAAGCTGTTCATCCTACCGGTGCGGTAGGTTCGGTTCCTACTGCCGTAAATACTTCCACCGGAATAGTAAACGGCGCTACTTATAACGGTGAAACCGGCTTTAGTTACAAAAAGACTGACCAGGCTTCCAAAACAATCGCGCCTGAAGGAAATACAGTTGTTAACGTATATTGGGATAGAAATGAATATACGTTGCAGTTCCAAATTAATGACTATACATATACACCCACAACAGGTAATAATGGTACTCAATATGGTCTTGTTGATGGGGAATATGTTCAGTTAACCCGCCATGGCAGAAATAATAATTATTATTGGACTTATGGCGACACATATTGGAGCGAAGGTACACGTTATAACGGCACAAGATATACCCGCAGCAGTCAGCAATCATGGCAAACCATTAAGTCTATCACCGCTCTCTACGGTCAATCCATTGGAGACAACTTCCCGATTGTTGGTTCAAACGGTAAAACATATGACAGCGGCGAACGTTGGGATCCGCAAAACAGCTCCACATATAATCAGGTTCTTGTCTACATAGATACTATGCCGGCAGAGAACGTCACGTTCCATTTGGACATTTCGGATCACACCACGAAGAACATTTACTATTACGTCGAGGCTCTTCCGGGACAGACAGCGGAACGAACTTACAACGGCAAGAGCTTTGTTCTTCATAAACATATGCCTGCGAACTATAGCTTTTTTACCGAAGCAGAAGACTACCTTGATTTTGTTGGCTTCAATAAGTATGGTTACTCGCCGGATAACGCATGGGGCAGAGGCGGAGCAAGCACCGTTTATTGTTATTACACGCGTAAAATATTTTCTATCAACTTCATGGACGGTATCTATGCTGATGGTAACAACAACCCCCTTGATGAGGCGAATCGTGGACAGCTTCATGAGGTAAACAACGTCGTTTATGGATCGGATCTCTCTTCCTATAATAAAAACGGTAATAATTATTACATACCCGCAGCTCCTGAAGGCTATGTTTTCGAAGGTTGGTATATAGACCAGGCGTGCACGCATCCTTATACCTTCACCACAATGTCTGATGGCGGCATAACTGTTTATGCAAAGTGGCGTCAGATCCAGTATCGTGTATTCCTTCATCCCAATGCCGGTACAGACACCACTCTTGACTGGGGTTCTGATAATCAGGCAATGAACTTCCGCATATCCTACGGCGGAAAGATTTCTGTCCCTGAAGGCAAGAGAACCGGATACGAATTCTACGGCTGGTATAAGGATGAAGCATGCACTCAGGTTTTCACTGAGAATGAGCAGATCAGAGGCGGATCGCCTTACAATAA